>NPID01000850.1_pt1 | contig 225522 bp, 219 predicted proteins | sample 8637491 | NCBI WGS metagenome assembly NPID01 (sample SAMN07420843, study PRJNA396082) | bioreactor metagenome | isolation source: sample BA6 brine-fed electro-methanogenic bioreactor BA | place: Japan: Kochi | collected 2016-06-14 | reverse complement strand
GATTTGTGCAACAAGGCCCTGCACACCAACCCCAATGAGTTTTCGGGCATTCTGGTAGGCCGTGTCAGTCAGGTCTTCTTCCGCTTCATAGGCCGTGGCGAGGATGGAGCTGACGGGCACAGCTTTTCGCTTTGCCAAAGACAGGGAAAAACTGAAATTGCCTTCGCCGACGAACAGGACGCTGCCCAACCGCACACGTGCCGAGAAGTCGAATTTCCCTTTCCTTTTGAGTAGCTTCTTGTGCGAGAGTTGCAGGTCGGATCGACCAACGGCCTGCTGTACAGCCTCCAAGAGCGTTGATCCGCGAAATTCGTACATTGAAGCCCCGAACGAAACAAAGTTGCGTTCGACTATAGGGAGGCAAGGTTAACGATTGCTTCACCATGCGTTCGGTTATGCTGTTAACGGGGTGGGAACCAAGCCCACCCCGAAAAGTCTCGGTATCTCCCAACCGATAAGGGTCTGTTTCCTTGGTCCTATCTTTTTGTCCTTGGGCAACATCTTCATCCTTCCAAAGATAATGACTGCTGCGGTCTTCTATCTGCACATTTCACACGGGCAGAGCATGCTGAGTTTGTTTTGGGTGCCGGGTGCGCCGCCGCCGTCCTTGGTCACGCGATCTCGGCCCCGGCTGGTGAACGCGCGTGATTGCTTCCGGGCGTTCCATTGCCCGACGATCTTCAATACCGCCGCACAGACTCAATCACAGGAATCCGCAATGGCGATTCAGTGGTGGGTTTTGATGTTGCATGCATTTTTCCTGATTTCTGCGGGTGTTGCCGATCCGTTTCGCCTCTGGTGCTAAATCTCCGTGTCAGGGTCGATCTCGGCTGCATAGGTGTCTTGCAGCGTGTTTCTTTCGTGTTTGCAGTCTATTGGAATAGCCTGAGGTCTGCTGGTCTCCTTGGGGATAGTCTCGGGCGGCAAGGCGTTTCCCTGTTTCTCTGGGGTAACACGGGGGAACCCGTCCAAGACGCGCTCTGATTGATGCACCTGTCGCAAGAGTTGGCTGCGCTTGTGCATCGGTCGCGGATCGTTTCCCACGGATGCCTCAATCCTTGCTTCCCGTGCGAGCTTCCTTGCAAGTTCCAACGGAAAATCACCCACCTTGCCAAGGGTGAGTTTGTATTGGCGTTTGTTCCCCTTGATCCTGAACATCACGATGTAGGATCGGGCGCCGCTTGGGCGGATGCGCAGGCCAAACCCATGCGGTGTTTCGGACCAGATCGTGTATTCCACCGCGCGGGGTGGGGCAGTTAACACGGTTTCCTCGGTCAGGTCAGGGCGCACCATGACGGCGAGCATTTGGCGGTCGGTATCAACGTGGGGAATGAAAAGCAGGTCTTCCGGGTCCACATCCGCAATGTATTCCTCGGAGACGCACAGTTCTTCTTTGTAGTAGCAAGGTGGTATGTCTCGGAAGGCGCGTTTGGCGCATTGGTCCGAATATCCTTGCAAGCGGAGCGCCCAGTAGGGATCGTGTCTTGCTCTGGCGTCTTTCGGGCCAATGGGTTCCCGCTGCTGCCGCCGAACCATCTGTGCGTCGGTTGGGTTCTTGCGGGGTTTCATGGCGAGACCCCGCAAGTCGTGACCGGATCAGGCGATTTCAGCCTTTCGCGCCCCCAGGTATTCCGCGAGCTGCGGAATGGTTGCCGTTGTGTAAACCGATGGGCCGGAGGCCAGATAGAGGATTGCACCGTCTGCACCGTTGGCGCGGCCTCCTGCAACCTGGCTACGCCGCACGAGCGCGCCGCCGCCACTTTTGGCTGGGATGAGGATGAAGTTGTCATTTTGATCTTCCATGACGAGACCCTTTCTGTTGGTTGGCGTCATGGTGAAGGCAGGACGGCCTTCACCTACCAATACAAACCAGACCCTCAGAAGGTGTCAACAAATCATTTTCTTAAGGCTCTGAAATCAATTGATGATTTCGCGCCTCACGCTCGATGTGGATTGCAGGGCTGTGGTCCGCCGTTCAATCCATGCGTCCAAATCGCTCGGGCGGTAGTAGACCCGGCCACCGTGGCGCACAAAGGTTGGACCGTGCGACGATGTACTCCGCAGCTTGGCGAGATATTTTGGGCTATAGCGAAAGCCGTAGCTGGTGTTGATGTATTGGACAGCTTCGTCCGGTCTAAGATGACGCTCCAATGGTGTCACTCCTTCTTGCCGTTGGAATGCCACGCTGTTTGTGGCCACAATTAATACATTCTGTGTAAAATCTCATCCTCGCTCTGTGGGGATTTTATTTGAATACTACCGTAAGCCTTTGATTTATTGCGAAACTATTTTTCGTTTTCTCCTGTCTTTCCGAACCTTAGGCTACCCGACATATCGTTCAAAGCGCGCCGCAGGGGGTCTTCGGTCAGGTGCGCATATCGGGCAGTCGTCTCAGGCGATTTATGACCTAATAGCTTACCGATGACTTGAAGGCTTAGGCCTTGTGCCGCTCCCACCGACGCAAATGTGTGCCGCAGATCGTGGATACGGACATCCGCAATTCCGGCGTGTTCCGAAATACGCTTCCAAGGGCGCTTGAGATCAGCACGCGGCTTGTTTGGGTTATCACCGGCGACAACATAGGTTCCCGCGCGGGGTAGGTTCTCCAACAACTCAATGGCGGCATTCGACAGATAGACCGTCTTTCGTCCGGTCTTGCTGTCAGGCAAGTTCAGCAAGCCGCGTTCTAAATCCACCTCGCTCCAGCGAAGATGCAAGATTTCTCGAAGGCGGCACCCGGTAAGCACAAGCAAGCGGATCGCACCGGTCACATGCGGGGAGATGACTTCGCGCATGGTTTCATCTTTGGGGCGGTGCTTGGTCTTGGCATCGGGTCGCAGCGTCCAAGGCAGACCGATGGTTTCGGCCTGTTCGAGCGTCTTGGCCAAACTGTCCAATTCGTCTTGGCTCAGGAACCGTTCCTTTGATCCGTCTTTGTAGACCTTCACGCCTGCACATGGGTTGGATTCCACAAGGCCGTGGTTCATTGCGTAGGTGAAGATGCCACCCAAGAGCCGAACGGTTCGGGTCGCGGTGCCCTTGCCGCCCGTTATGATTGAGCGCCCCTTCTCTGTGCGAATGTCTCGCGCTGTCTTTCCTTCGGCCACGTCCACCAAAAGCTGCTCGACGTCGCGCCGGGTCAAAGAGCTGATTTTCTTCTTCCCGACCAACGGGCGGATGTGACCGTTGATCCGCCCAAGGTCAGTTTTGACGGTGCTCGGCTTCTTGGTCGTCATCCCGTGCTTGATGTAATCATCACAGAGCTGGTTAACGGTCATTTCGGCTCGCGCCTGCCGTTCCTTTCCGACCAGATCGTTCCCAAGGTGTGCGGATGCCAGATAGGACTCGGCGGCTTTACGGGCCTCGTCGGTCGTGACTGTGCCATAGACGCCCAGCGATTTTCGGCGCGTGGGTGCTTCGCGGCCACCCGCGCGATACTGGACCACGAAAACCTTGCGACCAGTCGGCCAGACCCGGACCCCAAAGCCCGCAAGTTTGCCGCACCAGACAAAATACTCTTTGTCTCGTGGTTCGAGCTTGTCCACTACAGTCTTGGTCAGTCGGTCTTGGGCCATTATTCTACAGGAAGCACATAGGAAGCACGGGGCAGGTAAATCAGGGTACATTGAGGTGCGCCTTCAAAGAGCGCTGCACTCTAGTAGAACACTATTTTCATTTAAAAATCAAACCTGATGGGTATGTGTATGTCACAGGTTGAATGCTCTGGATCGCTAATTCCTTAGCCTTCGGGAGGCAGGGGTCGGAGGTTCGAATCCTCTCACTCCGACCAATAAAACAAGGCGCCCATGGGCGCCTTTGTTGTTTTCAAGGCCGTGTCCGAGGTTCGTTGTCCTGATGCCGATGGTGGGCTTGTGGCTTTGCGGAGAAGTTCCGGGTGCGTGCTGATTGTGCTTGCGATGGGTCGCGTAAGGGCGGTTTGTGCTTTAGACAGGCGCCATGAAACACGAACCCCTTTTCGAGATATTTCTCCAGGCGACACCGGGATTGGAAACCGTGCTGCGCGACGAGGCCGCTGCTGCGGGGTTCCGCAAGCCCAAGGCGACATCCGGCGGAGTGCGATTCCGAGGGCGCTGGAGTGATGTGTGGCGTGCGAACCTGATGCTGCGCGGGGCGAGCCGGGTGCTTGTGCGGATCGCGGGGTTCCAGGCTATGCAACTGACTCAATTGGAAAAACTGGCGGGTGAGATCCCGTGGGCCCGCTATTTGCGTCCTGATGTTCCGGTGCGTGTCGAGGTCACGACGAGGCGGTCGAAGATATATCATGGTGGGGCGGCGCAGGAGCGGGTGGAGCGGGCGTTGGTGGCCTGCGGTATGTCCGTGGATCGTGAGGCGGAGGTCTCGGTTCGTCTTAGAATCGAGGAAAACCAATGTGTTGTCTCGCTCGATACTTCGGGAGAGTTGCTGCACAAGCGGGGCTACAAGGAGGCCGTGGCCAAGGCGCCGATGCGGGAGACGCTGGCAGCGCTCTTCCTGCGGGCTGCGGGGTATGAGGGGGCGGAGCCTGTCCTTGATCCGATGTGCGGATCGGGCACGTTCGTGATCGAAGCGGCAGAGATGGCGATGGGCCTCGCGCCGGGGCGGGCAAGAGCGTTCGCGTTTGAGAAACTGGCGACCTTCGACGCCGAATCCTGGGCGGAGGTCTCCGCGGGATCAGAGCCTGAAACAGTCTCTAACAAGGCCAAAAACCGGTTTTTCGGGTCTGATCGCAATACGGGTGCGATTGCCGCAGCCGAGGCCAATGCGGCGCGGGCGGGGGTGTCGGATTGCACTGAATTCGCGGTCCGGGCCGTGGGCGAATTGGAGCGGCCGGAGGGGCCAGCGGGGCTTGTGATCGCCAACCCGCCCTATGGTGCCAGGATCGGCGATAAGCGGGGTTTGTTCGCCCTGCATGGGGCCTTGGGGCAACGATTGAAGGAGCGTTTTCAAGGCTGGCGCGCGGCCATTGTCACCACGGAAGACAGCCTTGCAAGGGCGACCGGATTGCCGTTCGAGCCACCCGGTCCGCCGGTCGCGCATGGCGGTCTGAAGGTGCGTCTTTACCAGACGAAACCGCTCTGAATCGCACGTCGGTATTACGTCGGTATAACGTCGGTATTGCGTCGGTGCGAAATGTGGCAAGCGCAGGATCGCGCCTTCCTTAATGGCGGGTGCGTTGGTCCCAGATGACGGTCTCGCCATGGCGCGTCAGGTGATGCACGCCTTCACCTTCGGACATCTCAAGGCCGGGCGGTGTTGCGACCGGACGCTCTTCGAACCTGTCGGGGGTCAATGTGACGATCTCGCGGAACGCCATGCCCTCGCCGTAATAGGCGGTGCTGTTCTGCACGGCGCGCAGGAGGTGGCCCTCGTGGCGGATCACGCCGCCCGCGTTGCGCCCGGTGCCGCCGCGCGCCGTGATGTCATGGCCGGTCTCGTTCATCGGGTGTGCCGTCCAGTCGCCGTTCACGGGATCATCGGTATGGTAGATGGCAAGGTAGCGATACATGCCGCCGGGGCAGGGGCTTTCGAGCGAGGTCAGAAGCCAGAAGCGCCCGTCATGTTCGAAGATCACGCTATCGGCGGCGTTGACGTCTGAGAGGATCACGCGATGGCGTTGCCATTCGGCGGGGAAATGGGAGCAGTGCCAGAGTTCGAGCCGTCCGTTCTTGCCGGTTTCGGGAAGCATGTAGAGCGCCCCTTCATGGCGGAACAGGAAGGGAAAGGATGTATGCACGCCGGGATCAAGCACGGGCACGGCACGCCCCGGCGGGTCGAGAAGCGGCATGGCCGAGAGCGTGGCGCGGTCGTCGAAATAGTTGAGGTCTTCGAAGAAGGCCCAGAGGATGCCGTTCTCTTCGATCAGGAAGGGATCGGCGTAATAGTGGCCGAAGGGGGCCTTGATCCTGCGCGCGGGGCCATCGCCCGTCTTGGTGTGGAGGATGAACTCTTCCTTGTACATCCGCCAGAACGGGTTGTGGTCGAGATGAAACGCATCGAGGCGATGCAGGAATTGATCCACGCGTTTGTGCACCCGGTAATAGGCACGGGCAAGCCCGCCGGCCCAGAGGGGAAAATCAGGCCGGAGCTTGTTGCGGGTCGAGAGTAAGCGAGTGGGGCGCCCCGAGCTTATGTCGACATCCTCTTCCGGGAGGATGATTTCGCCCCGGCAGACCGGACCGGCGATCAGGGCGTTGAGCACGGCCTGATCGTTCATGTGCCGGTCGATACGGTCGTTGGGGCGAATGATCTCGAGGTCGCGGGCATGGTCTGCCCAATCCTTGACCATCTGGCGGATGTGTGGGCGGCTGGCATCAAGGCCGACGATGCCGGAGACACATTCGCGCATGCCCCATGTCCAGCGTGGCGTGCCGAGGCGGTCGAGCACCCTTGGGGTGCAGCGCTCCTGGATTGGGGCTTGTCCGCGCAGGAGGTAAAGCCCGTGGTTGCGCACATGAGACAGCATTGGGTCTGGCCCGGCCAGGGGAATATTCGCGCTATCCATCCAGATCACCGGACCATCCCTTTGAGCCAGTTCGCGCCAGATGACTTCGGGCTTCCATGCGTAATTGCCGAAATGGGGCGGGTAATGCGGCGGGAGCGTCGTGAAATCGAGGGTTTCCCAGCGCAGCCACGGGAAATGTTTCGCAAGAGAGGCGCGCTGTGCCGTCGTCATGCCGAGATCGTAGACGACCCAGTCCGCGCCCTGCGTCCAGCCCTTGCGCCGGGCCGCCGTGAAGAGCTGATGCAGGCAGCGGGCATAGCGCGCATCGGCCGCGGTCACGTAAAGGGGAGGTGTCATTGTCATCGCGGCTTCTTCCGGGGTTGCGTTACTTAACCGCGTTTTTGCCGGGTTGGCCAGTTCGCGGTTTGCCTGAGCCTGCGCGGCTGCTAAAGCCCTTGGCCAGGGAAGAATGGAATTCACTATGAGCCTGACGGTCGGTGTCATCTTGGGGGTTTGCGGCCTGGCCGCTTTGGGCGGGATCGCATGGTATGTGCATCACCTGTTCGAGGGGGAGCGCTATATCCGGGATCGGCTTCGCGAGCGGCGTTTGGCGGGCGCGTCCCTGGCCGATTGGGATGCGCGCTGGGCCGCGCGTGAGGACAAGGCGGATGTTGTGGTCAGCCTGACCACGATCCCGAGCCGGATCGGTGTCATAGATCATGCGCTCAAGGGGCTATTGGACCAGACTCGACCGCCGAGGAAGATCGTTCTCAACGTGCCGCACCGGTCCTTGCGCGAGGATTGCGCCTACGCGGTGCCTGCGCATCTTGAGGGCCTCAGGGGAATCGAGATCCGGCGCTGCGAGGATATGGGGCCGGCGACCAAGGCGATTCCGACGCTTCTTGCCGAGGGGGCGGACCAGGTTGTCATGGTGGTCGATGACGACCGAATCTATCCGCGCGATGCGGTCGAGGGGATCGAGGCGGCGGCAGCGGCCCTTCCCGATTGTGCCGTGTGCTATGCGGGGTGGACCGTGCCGGAGACGCTTGTCGATGAGCCGACGACCATCCGGAGCAATTTGTTCATGTTGCCGCCTGCGCCGGTCCGCGGCACCCGCCTGAAGGCGCCGCGCGAGACGGATGTTGTGCTTGGGGTGTTCGGCTATGGCATCCGGCCACGGTTCTTCGATCTCGAGGCGCTGGCAGATTTTTCCGATACGCCGCGCGCCTGTTTCTATGCCGATGACGTGCGCACGAGCGCGCTTTGTGCCGTGCCCAAGATGATCGTGCCGACACGGGGGCTGAGCTTTATTCCGCGCAAGGACTGGGGGCAGTTGCAAGAGACGGCGCTTGGCCACATCAACGCGGGCGATGGCAGCCTTGAAAACCGCTCCAACACCATCGCGATACGGCACTTTGCCGAGCGCTGGCGTGTGGGTGGCCCGTCTCTGGCCAAGGCGCCGGAAACCCGATAGCGTCGGCGGCAAAAGACGAGGTTTCCTGGTGAGCAAATCCATTTCCGATCTTGTTGCGAGCAGTTCGCGACCTGAGAGCGCGCTGGAGCGGCGACGCACGGTTCTTCGGTATCTCCTCGTGACCAGCGGGGTGGTGCGCGATCCGATCATCGTTTTGACCTTTCTCAGCAGCCTGTCGCGCACGGGGTTGATGTATTCGATCAACGAAACCGCGCGGAATGCGGAGGAGGGGATCAGCTTTTGGGCGCTTGGGATTATCGGCTGTGCCCTGGCGATGCTGTTCTTTGGCTACGTGCTGCGGATTCGCCTGCACAAGCTCATCACACGGGTGCGGGAGGCGACGCGAATCCGGATGGCGCGGACCCTGCTGCGGGCGGATATCGACTTTCTCCAATCGAGTCCGCACGGGCAGGTGCATAGCGCGATCACTCACGAGGTGGACCAGATGTCGGGGGCCATCGTGAACGTGGTCGAGACCATCGAGGCGCTTGTGATCGTGGTCTTTGTCGTGCCCTACCTGTTCTGGATCAGTTGGACATCCGGCGTTGCGACCGTGACGGCGATCACGATCGGGACGATGGGGTATCTCTTCTTCGACCGCCCGGCGCGCCGGAGCATGTCGATCGCGTCCGATGCGCGGGGGCGGTTCTTTGACCGGGCGCGCGATCTGTTGTCGGGATGGAAGGAGTTGCGCCTGCGCAGCGCCCGGCGCAAGGCGCTTGAGGCGGAGACCATCGACGTGATCGGAGAGGTCACCCAGCACACGATTGCCGCCGAGAAGTTCTATGCGGCGAGCAATGCCATAGGGCAGGCTGCGGTGGTTCTATTGCTGTGTTTCGTGGTCATCGTGATCCCGCTTTTGCCGGGCGGCGGCGTGGCGGTGATGTTCCAGGTGCTGACGGTGATCTTCCTGACCAGTGGCCCGATCGAGATGATGTTCGGGGCTTTCCCGGTTCTGAGCCGGGCGGAACACTCCTATTATCGTATTCAGGCGGTGGAAGAGGCGCTTGTGAAGGCCCAGTCGGCGGCGCTGGATGGGCCGGTCGAGGTTCCGGACGGGTTCGAGGAAATCCGCCTTGAACAGATCGCGGCACGGGTCGGAGAAGACGATGGCCATGGTGGCGAAGCATTCCAGCTTGGCCCCGTGGACGTGACATTCCATCCGGGTGAGACGGTGTTCATCTGTGGTGGCAACGGGTCGGGCAAGACGACGCTTCTTGATATCATCACCGGGTTGCGCCACCCGGACAGCGGGACGGTCCTTCTTGATGGCGTGGCGCTTGATGCCGAAAGCCGTGCATCCTATCGCGAGCTTTTCTCTTCGGTATTCAGCAGTTTCCACCTGTTTTCGCGGGCCTATGGTCTCAAGGCGGAAGAGCTTGACCAATTGCAGCAGCGGGTCAAGGAGCTCAACCTGTCGGGGCGTGTGACGATCCTTGAGGACAAGTTCTCGACGCTGGCGCTCTCGGCAGGACAGAAGCGCAGGCTGGCGCTTTCGGTGGCCTTGGCCGAACGTCGACCGATTATCGTTCTGGACGAATTCGCCGCGGACCAAGACCCTGCGCACCGGGCGTTTTTCTATGATGTGCTTATCCCGGAGCTTTCGAAGGGTGGCCAGCTTGTGATCGCGATCACGCATGACGATCACCAGTTCCACAAATGCAACCGCCTCATCAAGATGGCGGATGGCAAGATCGAGAGCATCACCACGCCAAGGCAGGTCGCATGAGCGGGGCGCGTGTTGTCAGTCAGAACACTGCGCGCCTCGTGGCGCTTGCAATGGTCACGACGGGGTTCGTGATCGTCGCGGTCAATGTCCTGATCTACTGGGCGCGCGGTCTCTACGCTGTCCATCACCCGGATTACATCGCGTATCAGCCCGCCACGATCAGTCAGACCCTTTCGGATTCCTATATCGGACCGTTCTTCGCGGCATGGATGCTGATTTGCGCGCCGATCCTCTGGATCGGGGTGACCGCCCTTGTGCGGGCCGCATGGGGGGAGTTTCGCCTTTCGGGATTCGGCACGGCACAGGATCGGCGGCGTATTCTTGTCCTGTCGGGCATCGTGGTCCTGTTACAGGCGGGAGCCTCGGTTGGCATGGTCATGTTGAGCCATTTCCGGTTCCCTTATCACAATGCGCTTCACATGCAGGGGTCTTACCTGTTTTTCTTCTCGCAGGCGCTTGTGATCGTGTTCGGAGAGATGCTTTCGCGCGCATATGCGAAACAACCGGAGGGGGCGAGTTTCCTTGCCGTGGCGGGGGCGCGGCTTCGGCGTTGGTATGTCTGGGTGCCGATTGGCCTCGGGGTGCTTTACCTGTTGCTGTTCATTCTCAAGGGATATGATCTCGGGCCTATCTATGATGCGGCCTATCTCACATACACGCTGACCGAGCCGGTCTTGATCACGTCATTTCTTGGCTATGTCCTGACCTATCATTTCGATATGGGGCAGGCACTTTGGGGTTATGTGCGGTCGCGGTCGAGGGCGGCGAGCATCTGAGATGCGCGGCGGGCCCGTTGCAGGGCGGTGACATGAGCCAGAAACGCGAAGAGCGCGAGGCCATAGAACACGATCCGATCCATATGGGCCGAAAAGATCCCGGCGAGGACGAGCATCACGCAGAGAAAGATTACCCGTTCCATGCGTTCGAAAAAATCCGGCCAGTTGTCATTGCTGACCGGGGTTTCGATCGCGGTGCGGGCCTTGGCGTAGCTTGTGAAGACGCTTCCGGCGAGGGCGAGAAGGGCAAGCGGCCAGGCGTTGTGCATATGGCCGAGCGTCGCCAGAACGATCAGCTCCTGGTAGCGGTCCACCATGGCATCGAAATACCCGCCCCGGCGCGAGCGCATGTTGCGGCGGCGGGCCACGGCCCCGTCGAGCGCATCGAAGACGAAGGCGAGGGCAAGGGTCAGGCCGTAGACCAGCGGCAGGGCGTGCCAGATATAGAGGCCAGAGACGAGGGTCACGAGGACAAGCCCCGCGAAGGTGACCTGGTTCGGGGTCATGCGGGCGCGCACGAGGGGCGTTGCCATCGCTTCCCAGAGCGGGTCGATCCTGGATTTGATGAGACCGTCGATCATGGCGGGGCTTTCTACGGGTAGCTTTTTAGGATGTGGCGGCGGATCTTGTCGAGCCGCGCATTGCGGTCCGAGAGGGCATCGACGCGCGCGGGATCGGGGGCGAAGACGCCGGTTGTCCGGGTGCGCAGCGTTGCGGCGGCGTCGCGCGCGGAGGCGGCCCAGCCAAGGGTTTTCGCCGCAAGGGTTGCGGTGCCGAGAACGCCCGCATGGCGCGCTTCGCCGACCCAGACCTCGCGGTTGAGGGCGTTGGCAACGGTTTGGGCAAAGGCGGCATTGGCGGCAACCCCGCCGACCATGGAGATCGGGCCGTTCTTGTGGATCGGGCGTTCGCGCATCAGTTTGTCGTAGGACCAGCGCAGGTTCAGCGCCACGCCTTCGAGGGCCGCGCGACGCAGGGCGCCTGCGTCGTGGTGCAGAGCAAGCCCGTGGAACACGCCGCGGATGGCGTCATTGTCGACCGGCACGCGTTCCCCGGCAAGCCATGGCAGGAAGAAGGGGTCGTCGTCCTGGGGCGCGCCCATGGTGTCAAAGGCGCCCTTGAGGGCCTCGCCCTCGGTTTTGCCGCCGCTGATGCGGACGGCCCATTCGAGGGCAGAGCCTGCGTTTTCCTGCGAGGCGATGAGGAGCGGGCGAAAGGCGAGACTCGAGGTGATGGTGGCATAGGAATGGGCCACGGACAGCACGCGTCCCGGCATGAAACCGGCGATCCAGCAGCTTGTGGCGGCGGCGATGTGCAGCGCGCCATCGGCCACCTGTCCCGAGCCGAGGGCGGCGGCGGTCACGTCCGAGGTGCCGCCGAGAACGAGCGTGGCGGGGGCGAGGCCGAGGTCTTGGGCGGCTTGGGGGGTGAGGGGGCCGATCACCTCTTCGCCGTTGACCATTTCCGGCATCCTGTCGAGCGCGATCCCGGTCATGGCGGAAAGTGCGGGTGACCAGCCTTCGCGGCCCGGACGGGTGTCCATGAGCCATGTCAGGTTGGCGCTTTCGGGGCATGTCGTGAAACGGCCGGTGGCGCGGTGCAGGAGCCAGTCCTTGACGTCGAGAATCCAGCGTGTCTGGCTGTAGACGTCCGGTTCGCGGGCCTTGATCCAGAGGATCTTGGCCGTGGGGTCCATGCCGTTGCGGGCGGGGGCGCCGTTGGCGATGCGCAGCCAGCGCGCGAGCTTGTCGATGCGGTAGCCGTGCACGGACGGAAAGCCGCCAATCAGCGCCCGCCCGGTTTCGGCGGCGCGTTTGTCGAGCCATGTCAGGCAGGGGCGCAGGGGGGTGCCGTGTTCGTCGGTGCAGATCACGCCGCAAAGCTGGCTTGAGACCGCGAGGGCCGCGGTGCGGCTGCGCAGGTCGGGCACGTCGCTGTGCAGGGTCGCCAGGGCGCGGGCGAGGGCGGCCCACCAATCGGCGGGCGCCTGCTCGGCGATGCCGCCGGTGGCAAGGTGCAGCGGGTAGGTTTCCGTGGCGCGGGCGAGCAGGCGGAGATCGCCGTCCACGACGCCAACCTTCACGCCGGAGGTGCCGAAATCGGCGGAGATGACGAGATCGCCCTTCGGCACCGCTTATGTCCTTTCAGTCGTATCTTGCGCGCAAGCTTGCATGGAACCGGGCCTCAGGCAAGCGCCGCGCGGTAGAGGGCGAGGTAGTCAGGGCCAAGGGCCGTGACGTCGAATTCATTGGCGCGGGTGGCGCACCAGTCGCGCAGGCGAGCATGTTCGACCGGGTCGGAGGCGAGGGCTATGATGCGCTCGGCAAGTGCCGGGGCGTTTCCGGGCGGTGTGAGAAGCGCGGCGCCTTCGCCATCCAGCACCGAGGCATATCCGGGATTTTGGGCTGCAACAGGGACTGTTCCGGCGGACATGGCCTCGATCAGGACGAGGCCGAAGCTCTCGCCGCCACGGGCAGGCGCGACGAAGAGGTCGGCCCCTGCGATCAGCGCGCGCGCGGCGATGGCGTCGGGCGGGGGCAGGAAGCGGATCGAGGGAAAGGGCGCGGCCTTGTTGCGCAGCTCTGCTTCGAGCGCGCCGCTGCCTGCGATGGTCAGGGTTGCGCCGGGCAGGGCCGCGGCGACGCCCGGCCATGCGTCGAGCAACACCTGAACGCCTTTGCGCTCTTCGAGGCGGCCCATGTAGACGATTTGCGGTGCGTCTTGGCGCAAGGGGCGGTCTTGTTTGGCGGCGCGCCAGTCAGAAAGGTCGATGGTTGGCGGCAGTATGGAGGGCAGGGGGGCTGCGCCGCGTTTCTGCCATTGGGCGAGCGGGGCACGCGAGGGCACGACGATATGCGCGACGCGGGCGTTGAAATAGTCGGCTGCCTTGCCAAGCGCCCAGGAAAGCGGATCGCGCCCCCCCTCGGGAAGGGTCGCGTGGAAGGTCGCGACCGTAGGCCGTTTCAGCGCCCGCCAGACCTGCCACGGCAGGAGCGGAGTCCAAGGCGTGTGGAGGTGCGCCACCTCGGCGCCCCACTCATGCAGCGCCGCGACCGTCGCCGCGATTTCGGCGCGATTGGCGCGGGTCAATTCAAAGCGTGTCCCATGCAAGGAAATGTCGTGGGCATGGCCCAGGGGGATCACGCCCGGCGCCGTGGGGCCATCCCCCGGCGGCGCGATGACGCGGGTTTCGTGGCCTTGCGCGTTGAGCCATGCGCAGAGGTCACGAACATGGGTCTGCACACCGCCGGGGCGAGTCATGGCGTAGGGTGTGATATGGACGATTTTCATGGCAGCCGCGGACGCCCCAACTTGCGAATGCAAAAGCCTTACCATAGGGTTAACCCGGTGTTCGAGGGGTTTCGGAAAGGCTTGCGGATATGAACGAACTAAGCGCGCTGATCGTGGCGGCAGGGCGAGGTATCCGCATGGGGCCGCGCGGTGAGATGACGCCGAAGGGGCTTCTTGCAATCGGGGGCGATGCGTTGGTGACGCGTTCTGTCGCGCTTCTCAAGGGGTGCGGGGTCAAACATATTCGGATCGTGACCGGTCATCTTGCCGAACAGTATGAAGCGGTGCTTGGACCCGTTGAGGGCGTCGAGCTTGTGCACAACCCCGAGTTCGCGGCCACGGGCAGCGGGCGCTCGATGATGATCGGGCTTGCCGATATGCGGGGGCCGGTGCTTCTTTTGGAGTCCGATCTCGTATATGAGGCGGCCGCGCTTCACGCCTTGCGGGAGGACGAGTCCTGTATCCTTGTTTCGGGCGAGACAAAGGCGGGCGACGAGGTCTATATCTGGACCCGCGAGGGGGCGGACGGCGCACCTGTGTTCCACATGATGTCCAAGGATATTTCCGCGATGAACGCGGCGCATTTCGGCGAGTTGGTCGGGATCAGCCGTTTCACCGCCGAGGACGTGGACCGTCTCAAGGATGCGGCAAGGCTTGTTCTTGAGGAAGATCCGAAGGCGGATTACGAGGCGACGGTCATCCATATGGCGAAAACGCGGGATATCGCGTGTCGAAAGATCGAGGATCTTGCCTGGAGCGAGATCGACAGCGAAGAGATGTATGCCCATGCGGTCGAGGAGGTCTGGCCTCGGATCACGACACGGGATAAGGCGTCTTGAGGCAAGGATTCGCCGGTCTGTGACACGCAGGGCACATCTTTGTTGTCCGGCCATTGAGCCGTGGAATGCGGAATGCTATCTTAAAACCATGCCCGGCACCGGGGCGGATCGGTGTGCAATAAGGAGGGCAGATCTCTGTCTCTTGATTCTGACGTGGCACCAGCCGCTGATACCGGGCCCGAAATGACGGGCGCCACCAAGGATACGACCAGCGACGCTTTGCTCGCGCGTATTCTCACCTCGCTTGAAGACGACAAGGCCGAAGATATCGTGCAGATTGATCTGCGCGGCAAATCGGCCATGGCGGATTACATGGTGATCTGCTCGGGCCGCTCCACGCGGCAGGTCGCGGCGATCTCGGAAAAGCTCGTTGATCGGCTCAAGGCCGAGTTCGGGCGGCTCTGCAAGGTCGAGGGCAAGGAAACCGGCGATTGGGTGCTTGTTGATACGGGCGACGTGATTGTTCACGTGTTCCGCCCGGAAGTGCGCGAGTTTTACCAGCTTGAAAAGATGTGGTTGCCGGGCGGCACCGCCTGATCCGCGTCGAAAGGTAAGACGACATGGCGCTTGGCGTGCATATTTGCGCGGTAGGTCGGCTACGGTCCGGTCCGGAGCGCGATCTCCTTGACGATTATCTTGGACGGTTCGACCGGACGGGGCGGGCGCTTGGCCTTGGGCCCGTGTCGGTGCATGAGGTCGAGGACAAGAAGAGCGGCGGCATGCGCGCCGAGGCGCCGCTTTTGGAAGGGGTGATCCCGAAAGGCGCGGTGATCTGTGCCCTTGATGAGCGCGGCAAGCTCATGTCCTCGCCGGATTTCGCGCATATGTTGGCGGATTGGCGCGATATGGGGCGCGGTGACGTGGCCTTTGTCATTGGCGGAGCGGACGGGATTGATCCAGGCCTGCGGGCGAAGGCGGATGCCAAGCTTTCCTTCGGCAAGATGGTCTGGCCGCATATGCTCGTGCGCGTGATGCTTGGCGAGCAGCTCTACCGGGCGGCGTCGATCCTGGCGGGGGCGCCGTATCATCGCGCTTAGGGCGTTGCCCCTATGGTCGTTCAAGTGACCATTCACCCCAGGATATTTCCAGCAAGTGGCAGGGATTGGAGGGCCGCGCAGGGCGCGGGGCTTGGTTTTGGCTTGCTTGGCGGGTGAATTGGTTATATTTCTTTACCAATCATTGAGAAGTGGAGCCCGCCATGGAGATGCCAGCCCCCGATCAGGGCATTCTTGCCCGCAAGTCGCGCATTGTTGCGCGGTTGCGTGCTGTCCTTCCCGCGGATGCGGTGATCGAGGACGAGGCCGAGACACGGGCCTATGAATGCGATGCGTTGACGGCGTATCGCTGTCCGCCACTGGCGGCGGTGCTGCCCGCGTCCACCGAAGAGGTCGCGGCGGTCTTGAAAATTTGCCATCAGGAGGGCGTGCCGGTCGTGCCGCGCGGCGCGGGGACATCGCTTGCCGGGGGCGCGATGCCGACGGCGGATTCGGTCATCCTTGGGGTGGCGCGGATGAGTGAGGTTCTCGAGACGGATTACGAGAACCGGTTCATCCGGGTGCAGAGCGGGCGCACGAACCTCAGCGTGTCGGGCGCGGTCGAGGAGGATGGGTTCTTTTATGCGCCGGACCCGTCTTCGCAGCTTGCCTGTGCCATCGCGGGTAATATCGCGATGAATTCCGGCGGTGCGCATTGTCTCAAATACGGGGTGACGACGAACAATCTTCTCGGGGTTACCATGGTGATGATGGATGGCGAGATCGTGGAGATCGGCGGCGCGCATCTTGATGCGGGGGGGCTTGATCTGCTCGGGTTGATCTGTGGCTCGGAAGGGCAGTTGGGCGTGGTCACGGAGGCGACGCTGCGCATCCTGCACAAGCCCGAAGGCGCGCGGCCGGTGCTCATGGGGTTTGACTCCAACGAGGTGGCCGGGGCGTGCGTCAGCGACATCATCAAGGCGGGTATCCTGCCGGTGGCGATCGAGTTCATGGACCGCCCGTGCATTCGTGCGACCGAGGCCTTTGCGGGGGCGGGCTATCCCGATTGCGAGGCGCTCTTGATCGTCGAGGTCGAGGGCAGCGCGGAGGAGATCGACGCCCAGCTTGCACGGATCATGGCGATTGCGCGCAAACATAACCCGGTCGAGCTGCGCGAGAGCGGCAGCCCGGAGGAAAGCGCCAAAATCTGGCTTGGGCGCAAGTCGGCCTTTGGCGCGATGGGGCAGATCAACGACTACATGTGCCTTGATGGCACGATCCCGGTGTCGCAGCTTCCCCATGTCCTGCGCCGGATCGGGGAGATGTCGAAGGAGTACGGGCTCGACGTGGGCAACGTGTTCCATGCGGGGGATGGCAATATGCACCCCTTGATCCTTTTCGATGCCAACAAGCCGGGCGACTTGGAGCGCTGCGAGGCGTTCGGGGCGGATATCCTCAAGCTCTGTGTCGAGGTGGGCGGATGCCTCACGGGCGAGCACGGGGTCGGGATCGAGAAGCGCGATCTGATGGTGGATCAATATGCGCCCGAAGACCTTGATATGCAGATGGCGGTCAAGGATGTGTTCGATCCCAAGTGGCTCTTGAACCCGGCGAAGGTTTTCCCGCTCGCGTCGAGCGAGGCGCGGCGGATGGCGGCGGAATAGGGGGCTTTGCCCCCGGCCTTGCGGCCTCCCCCAGAGTATTTTTCCAGAGAAGAAGCACATGAAACCTGAGAGTGAAGCGGCGCTGGCCGAGATCGTGAAAAGCGCGGAGGGGCCGTTACGGATTGTCGGCGGCGGCACGCGGGATATTGGCGCGCCGGTCGAGGGCGCGGTGCTCGCGGTGGCGGGGTTGAGCGGTGTGACGCTATATGAGCCGGGCGCGCTGACGCTTGTGGCGCAGGCGGGGACGCCCGTGGCCGAGATCGAGGCGGCGCTTGCGGCGGAGAAGCAGCGCCTTGCCTTTGAGCCGATGGATCATCGCGCCCTTCTTGGCACGCAGGGCACGCCGACGATTGGCGGCGTTGTTGCCGCGAATGTCTCGGGGCCGCGCCGTATCCAGGCCGGGGCGTGCCGGGATTCCCTCTTGGGCGTGCGGTTTGTCGACGGGATGGGGCGCGTCCTCAAGAATGGCGGGCGCGTGATGAAGAACGTGACGGGCTATGATCTTGTAAAGCTCATGGCCGGGTCGTGGGGAACGCTTGGTGTGTTGAGCGAGGTGTCTTTGAAGGTTCAGGCGATGCCGGAGGCGGAGGCGACGCTCGTGGGGCGCGGCCTGGGCGCGGCGGCGGCGGTCAAGGCGCTCTCGGCGGTGCTTGGCTCGCCCTATGATGTAAGCGGTGCGGCGTTTTCGGGCGGCGCGGCGATGGTTCGGCTTGAGGGGCTTGGGGATTCGGTTTCGTACCGGGTCAAACGGCTCTTGGAAGCGCAATGTGCGGGTTGGGAACTTGTCGAGGACGAGGCCAGCGCGGCCCTCTGGCGCGATGTGCGGGACGTGACGCCTTTTACCGGGCGCGCGGGCATAGTCTGGCGCGCGTCGGTGAAGCCGTCGGACGGGCCGGCGCTGATTGAGGCGCTGGGTGGGCCGGAGGCGATCCTCGATTGGGGCGGTGGGCTTGTCTGGATGTTGATGGAAGAGACCGCGGCGGAGCGGGTGCGCGCCGAGGTGGCCCGGCTTGGAGGGCATGCGACGCTTGTCCGGGCACCGGAGGCGGTGCGCGCCGCGACGCCGGTATTTCAGCCGGAAGCCGTGCCCGTGGCGGCGATCAGCCGGGGGCTTCGCGAGAAGTTCGATCCGCGCGGCATTCTTAATCCGGGATTGATGGGGTAGGCACATGCAGACGCATTTCACCGAAGAGCAGTTGAAAGACCCCGGCATCCAGCGGGCAAATGAAATCCTGCGCGCCTGTGTGCATTGCGGGTTCTGCACGGCGACCTGTCCGACCTACCAGGTTCTGGGAGATGAGTTGGACAGCCCGCGGGGCCGCATCTACCAGATCAAGGATATGCTCGAGAACGAGCGGGTGCCGGACGCCAAGACCGTGTTGCATGTGGATCGGTGCTTGTCCTGCCTTGCCTGCATGACGACCTGTCCCTCGGGGGTGCATTACATGCATCTTGTCGATCATGCGCGCGCGTATATCGAGGACCATTACAAGCGACCCTTCACGGACCGGGCGCTGCGCTGGGTTCTGGCGCGGATATTGCCCTATCCGACACGGTTTCGGCTTGCCCTATTGGGGGCGAAGATCGGGCGGCCATTTGCCTTCCTGATGCCGGATGCGCGGTTGCGCGCGATGCTCGAGATGGCGCCGAAATCCATCCCGCCGGTGAGCCGCAATGACGATCCGCAGAGTTTTGCGCCGCAAGGGGCGAAGAAGATGCGGGTGGCTTTGATGACGGGCTGTGCGCAGAAGGCGCTCAATACCGATATCAACGATGCCACGATCCGGCTTTTGACGCGGCTGGGGTGTGAGGTTGTCGTCGCCGAAGGGGCCGGATGTTGCGGGGCGCTCACGCATCACATGGGCAAGGCCAAGGAGAGCCATGCCACGGCGGCGAAGAATATCCGCGCCTGGGTCCGGGAGATGGATGGCGGGGGCTTGGATGCGATCGTCATCAATACGTCTGGCTGTGGCACGACGGTCAAGGATTACGGGCATATGTTCCGCAACGAGGCGCTGGCCGAAGAAGCCAAGCGGGTGAGCGATATCGCGATGGATGTGTCGGAGGTTCTCATGCAGCTTGACCTGCCGGAAGGGGAGGGCAAGGAGACGGTTGTCGCCTATCACGCGGCCTGTTCCCTGCAGCATGGGCAGCAGATCAAGACCTATCCCAAGGATTTGCTCAAACGGGCCGGGTTCACGGTCGTGGAACCGGCGGACAGCCATCTTTGTTGCGGCTCGGCGGGGACGTATAACCTCATGCAGCCGGAGATCTCGGGCAAGCTCAAGGCGCGGAAGGTGCGCACGCTTGAGGCCAAGAAGCCGGATATCATCGCGGCGGGGAATATCGGCTGCATGGTGCAGATCGGATCGGGGACGGAGGTGCCGGTCGTGCATACGGTTGAACTGCTTGACTGGGCGACAGGAGGGCCGCAACCTCCGGCCCTGACGGAACCGGGCAAGCGCGCGCCGGAGGTGCCGATCCTGCGGTAGCCGTGTTCCTGCCCCAGTTTTGCCTTGTCGGTTCTGTATCGAAGGGGCGGCACATGATGGGAACCGATATGCGACGGTTTGGTCTTTTCCTTGTTATTCTGCTTGGCATCGCGCGCGGCGCGGTGGCGGGGGATTCCGCGCTGGCGCAGCTTGACGGGGGCGATGCGGTGCGCGGCTGGGAGGCCGTGGGGCGGCTCGAGATCGGCGGCAAGGGGTTCTGCACGGGCGCGTTGATTGCGCCGGACCTCGTCTTGACGGCGGCGCATTGTCTTTTCGACAAGATGAGCCGCAAACAGATCGACGCCGGGAAAATAGAGTTTCGCGCGGGATGGCGCAACGGGCGTGCGGCGGCGTACCGGTCGGTGCGGCATGCGGTGGTGCATCCGGATTATCGTTTCGACGAGGAGAAAAGCGCCGAGCAGGTCGGGCGGGATATTGCCTTGTTGCGATTGCACCATCCGGTGCGCAACCCCCGCATGAAGCCCTACGAGATCGGCGGCACGATGGCGCCCGGCGCGCGTGTCGGTGTCGTGTCCTATGCGCGGGATCGGGGCGATGCGCCGGCCTTGCAGGATCGCTGCGAAGTGCTTGGCACGTTGCAGGGAGTCTATGCCACGAGTTGCAGTGTCGATTTCGGCAGCAGCGGCGCCCCGGTTTTCAGCTTTGACGGAGGGCGGCCAAGGCTGATCTCGGTGATCTCGGCGAAAAGCCGTTTGGGCGCGCGTGATGTGTCGCTTGGCGTGGCGCTTGATCGTAGGCTCGGGGGGCTTATGGACGCCTTGGAAGCGCGTGGCACGCGCGGGACGACCGGTGCGAAATTCGTGAAGCCATGAAGGCCGTGCTGGCCATTTGTGTCGCGTGGATGGCGGCAGTGCCGGCGCTTGCAGAGGCGGAGGCCTTGCACGCGTTGCGAAGCCGGGCGCGCAAGGCCTCGGGGCCAGATTCCTGCGGGGCGATTGACCTCTTGAAAAGCGATTTCGCGACACACATTTGAAGAATATCGGAATGCCTCACCCGGGTTCCGTGTCTTGAATTGCCTGTCCTGATGGGAAGGCCAAACCATAGTTGTCGCTCAAAAGGAGGATGACACATGCGTCACTTTGATTTCGCACCGCTCTACCGCTCGTCGGTCGGGTTCGACCAGCTTGCCAGCCTGATGGACCGTGTTCTGTCGACCGAGGCCGGACAGCCGAGCTATCCCCCGTATAACATCGAGAAAACCGCCGAAGATGCCTATCGCATCTCGATCGCCGTTGCCGGCTTTGGCGCGGATGACCTTGGGATCGAGGTGAAGGAAAACGCGCTTGTCGTGACCGCGCGCAAGGCCGAAGAGGAGGACGACAAGACCTATCTTCATCGCGGTATCGCCACCCGTGCCTTCGAGCGCCGGTTTCATCTTGCCGACCACGTGCGCGTGATCGGGGCGAGCCATGAGGATGGCATGCTTCATATCGACCTTGAACGCGAGATTCCCGAGGCGCTCAAGCCGCGCCGGATCGCGATTGCCAATGGCAAAGAGGTCGAGAAGGACGTGGTTGACGCGAAATCCGTCAACTAAAGCCGGCCCCGGTTTCCAATTCCCGGCATGCCCCCGGTCGCGATGTGGCCGGGGGATTTTTATCCGTGCACAGAGGTCGTGTGAGCATCCGCAAGGCGCCAGCTTGCGTGACCATCATAATGTTCAATGCATGCCCGCTTTCTATTTGGCGTTGCGCGGCATCCCGCATTAATCTCGTCTCCAATTTGAAGATGGATACTGTTTTGAAGGACGTATTTTCATGATGGAGCATGAGTACCTGGAGGAGTTTGGCCTGCATGTCGTGCGGGCGCGCGACCCCTTCAGCCTTGACCAGCTCTTTCGCCTGATCGTTGAGGAGTATGGGCGGGCGGGGTCGAAGGGGATCGGCAAGCCGGTGCTCTTTGACCTGCGTGAGGTGGACCTTGGTCAGGTCACACCCGCGGATATGCGGCGCCATCTCATGAAGAAATCCGTTCTCGATGAGAGCGTGACCCATGTCGTCGTGGCCTATCTTGTCGAGGGGCTTTCGTCACAGGTGGCGGTGCGCATGGCCAGCACTTTTGCAGAATTGGCGGGGCTGCCCGGTGACGACAGAAGTCTCGTGACCGAAGATATTGGGGCGGCGATCGCCTTTCTTGCGAAGACTGTTGGCCTGAGCGTTGTCGAAGCGGATATGTTGGAAGCCCGTATTGCACCGGAGGCCAGCGCGATGTTCCCCCGCGGATCTGCCTGAGGCAGGCCCGCGGGGGCCGGTATTGTTGTCGCGGGATCAGACGGACATGCAGATATATTTCATCTCGAGGAATTCGTCGATGCCGTGATGGCTTCCTTCGCGGCCAAGGCCGGATTGCTTGACGCCACCGAAGGGGGCGACTTCGGTCGAGATGATGCCGGTGTTGACGCCGACGATCCCGTATTCCAGCGCCTCGGCGACCTTGTACACGCGCCCGAGGTCATTGGCGTAGAAATAGGCGGCAAGGCCGTAGATCGTATCATTGGCCATGGCGATCACCTCGTCCTCGTCTTCGAACTTGAACAGCGGGGCGAGGGGGCCGAAGGTCTCTTCGGTGGCAAAGGCCATGTCGGTGGTCGCGCCGGTGACGATGGTGGGGGAGATGAAGGTGCCGGGGCCTTGATGCTTTTCGCCGCTCAGGGCGATCTTGGCGCCCTTGGCTTCGGCGTCGGCGATATGGTTGTGCACCTTTTCCATCGCCTGTGCACTGATCAGCGGGCCAAGGTCCGTGCCTTCTTCGAGGCCGTCACCGACGCGCAGTTTCGAAACGGCAGCGACGAGTTTCTCGGCGAAGGCGTCATAGACGCCGGATTGCACATAGATGCGGTTGGCGCAGACACAGGTCTGGCCGTTGTTGCGGAACTTGCACATGATGGCGCCTTCGACAGCGGCGTCGAGATCGGCATCGTTGAAAACGATGAATGGCGCGTTGCCGCCAAGCTCCATCGAGCATTTCTTGACCGTTTCGGCCGCCTGGCCCAGCAGGATACGGCCCACGCGGGTCGAGCCGGTGAAGGTAATCTTGCGCACGGTTTCGTTGGCGCAGAATTCCTGTCCGGTGTCGGCGGCATTCAGTGTCGTGACGACCGAGAACACGCCGGCGGGGATACCGGCGCGCTCGGCCAGGACCGCCAGGGCGATTGCCGAAAGCGGGGTCAGTTCGGCAGGGCGGGCAACCATGGAGCAGCCCGCGGCGAGCGCCGGGGCCGCCTTGCGGGTGATCATCGCGTTGGGAAAGTTCCAGGGCGTGATCGAGGCGGTGACGCCGATCGGCTGTTTGATGACGGTGATGCGTTTGTCGCGCTGGTGGCCGGGGATCGTTTCACCATAGATGCGCTTGGCCTCTTCGGCGAAGAACTCGATGAAGGAGGCACCATAGGCGATTTCCCCGACGGCCTCGGCCAGCGGTTTGCCCATTTCGGCGGTCAGGATCGTGGCGAGGTCTGCCTGGTTTTCCATCATCAGGTCGAACCATTTGCGCAGCACGTTGGCGCGTTCCTTGCCGGTCCACTTGGCCCAGTCCTTTTGCGCGGCGTCGGCCTTGGCGATGGCGTCGGCCACCTGTGCACGGCTCAGGTCGGCCACCTTGGCGATGACATCGCCGCGGGCGGGGTTGGTCACATCGAAGGTGCCGTTGTCGCCCTCGACCCAGTCTCCGCCGATATAGGCGCGGGTTTCAAGGAGGGTCGGGTCCTTCAGAAGGGATTTCAGGTCTGTCACAGTATCAAGCATGGCTCGCTCCCCGTTTGCGTTGGCTGATGAAAAGCACTTGGGCACAGACTTGTCCAGCCAGAGGTATGAGTCCAGTATGAGTTAATTTTTCGGACCAGGGACAACCAGATGAACCTAGATGATGCCTATGCCAATGCGGCCTACATTCCAGATGCGGAGCGATTTCCCGAAATATGGCAGGCAGAGGCCAGGGTGTTTCGGGAGAAACACCTGAGCGAAGGCGGGCTCGCCTATGGCGGGGGAGAGCGGCAGGCGATGGATCTTTTCCTGCCGGATGGGGCGCCCAAGGGGCTCGTCGTGTTCGTGCATGGGGGGTATTGGCTGCGGTTTGATCGCAGGTATTGGTCGCACCTTGCGGAAGGTGCGCTCGTGAAGGGATGGGCGGTGGCGATGCCGTCTTATGATCTTTGCCCGAGCGTCGGTATTCCCGAGATCACGGCGCAGATTGCCAAGGCGGTCGCGGTTGCGGCGGGGCGCGTCGATGGGCCGATTTGCCTTGCCGGGCATTCGGCGGGTGGGCATCTCGTGGCGCGGATGGCGATGCCGGGGGTGTTGCCCGAGGCGGTGGCCGCCAGGTTGCGCCATGTGATGCCGATTTCGCCGGTAGCGGACCTGCGTCCGTTGATGCAGACCTCGATGAATGCCGACCTGCGGATCACCGACGCCGTGGCGCAGGCGGAAAGCCCGGTGTTGGGCCGGCCCTTGGGCCTTCCGGTCACGGTCTGGGTCGGGGGCGATGAGCGGCCCGCCTTCCTTGACCAGGCGTGTTCGCTGGCAGAGGCGTGGAATTGTGGGCATGTTGTGGCCGAGGGCAAGCACCATTTCGACGTCATCGCGCCGCTGGCCGATCCGCAGAGCGACATGGTGGCGTGCCTGCTTGCGGAGGGAAATTGAGCTTGGATTGGGATTTCATCGTTGTTGGCGCGGGCAGCGCGGGCTGTGTCGTGGCGAACCGGCTCAGCACGGCGGGGCACAAGGTTCTCCTTCTCGAGGCGGGCGGGCGCGATACCTATCACTGGATTCATATCCCGATGGGGTATCTTTATTGCATCGGCAATCCGCGCACCGACTGGATGTACAAGACCGCACCGGACAAGGGGCTGAATGGGCGGTCGTTATTGTATCCTCGGGGCAAGGGGCTTGGTGGCTGTTCGTCGATCAACGGGATGCTCTACCTGCGGGGACAGGCGGCGGATTACGATGGCTGGCGGCAATTGGGCAATCCCGGCTGGGGCTGGGACGATGTGTTGCCGTTGTTCAAGAAAACCGAGGATTACATGGATGGCCCCTCCGAGATGCACGGCGCGGGCGGCGAATGGCGGGTCGATAACCAGCGCCTGAGCTGGGAGGTGCTTGATGACTGGATGGCGGCGGCGGAAGCGGCAGGCATCAAGCGCACGGATGATTTCAACACCGGCGACAACGAGGGTGTCGGGTATTTCAAGGTCAATCAGCGGAATGGCTGGCGGCTCAATACGTCCAAGGCCTTCCTGCGCCCGGTCAAGGACGCCAGGCTTCGGGTCGAGGTGCAGGCCCGGACTGAACGGCTCTTGATCGAGGAGGGCCGCGTCGTTGGTGTCGCTTATCGCCAGAACGGTGTGCTCAAGGAGGCGCGGGCAGGGCGCGAGGTCATCCTTTCGGCGGGCGCGATCAATACGCCGCAGATCCTACAGCTTTCGGGGATCGGGCCGGGGGATTTGCTTCAGGAGCATGGGATCGCGGTGGGCCATGAGGTGCCGGGGATCGGGGCGAACCTTCAGGATCATTTGCAACTGCGCTGTGCGTGGAGGCTCGACGGGGCGAAGACGCTCAACACCATGGCCAATTCCGTGTTCGGCAAGGCGAAGATCGGGTTGGAGTATCTTTTGAAACGTTCGGGGCCGATGTCCATGGCACCGTCGCAGCTTGGGGCGTTTACCAAGTCACGGCCGGATCTTGAGACGCCGGACCTTGAATACCACGTGCAGCCGCTTTCGCTTGAGGCGTTTGGCCAGCCGCTGCACGATTTCCCGGCGATGACGGCGAGTATCTGCAACCTGCGGCCAGAGAGCCGGGGCCATGTGCGGATTGCGTCACCGAACCCGGAAGATGCGCCGGAGATTGCGCCGAATTACCTTAGCACCGAGGGTGATAGGGCCGTCGCCATTGCCGCGATCCGACAGGCGCGCGAGATCATGGCGCAGGGGCCGATGGCGAAATACAGTCCCGAGGAGATGAAACCGGGGATCGCGGCGCAGGACGATGCGGAATTGGTCAAGGCGGCAGGTGATGTAGGGACGACGATCTTTCACCCGGTTGGCACTGTGCGCATGGGCGCGGACGAGGCCGCGCCGCTTGATCCCCGCTTGCGGATGCGGGGGATTGGCAGCTTGCGCGTGGTGGATGCGTCGATCATGCCGACGATCACCAGCGGCAACACCAACGCGCCGACCATCATGATCGGCGAGAAGGCGAGCGAGATGATTCTGGAAGACTTGGCTTAGGAGTCTTCCGGGGCGATCTTGTCCTGGGTCCTGGTGTCGAAATCGCCCGCGTCGTGGCGTTCGTGGAGTTGGGTTTTCGGATCGCCAAAGGCGCGGTTGACCATGCGGCCACGTTGCACGGCGGGGCGGGCGTCGATCTCCTTGGCCCAGCGGACGACGTTTTCATATTCGTGCACGCTCAGGAATTCGGCGGCCTCGTAGAGACGCCCGAGGGCAAGCTGGCCATACCAGGCCCAGTTGGCGATGTCGGCGATGGTATAATCGTCGCCGGCGAGGTAGGGCACTTCGGCAAGGCGTTTGTCGAGCACGTCAAGCTGGCGTTTGACTTCCATCGAGAAACGGTCGATCGGGTATTGCCATTTCTCGGGGGCGTAGGCGTAGAAATGACCGAAACCACCGCCAAGGTAAGGCGCGCTGCCCATCTGCCAGAACAGCCATGAGAGCATTTCGGGGCGTTTCGCTGGGTCTTTGGTCAGGAAGGCATCGAATTTCTCAGCGAGGTGGAGAAGGATCGCGCCCGATTCGAACACGCGCGTCGGGGGTGTCGTGGTGTGATCCATGAGGGCGGGGATCTTGGAGTTCGGATTCACCTCGACAAAGCCTGAGCCGAATTGGTCACCATCGCCGATCTTGATCAGCCACGCGTCATATTCGGCCCCGGAGATGCCTGCCGCGAGCAGTTCTTCGAACATGACCGTGACCTTGACGCCGTTGGGTGTCGCCAGCGAATAGAGCTGGAACGGGTGTTCGCCGACGGACAGTTCCTTGTCGTGGGTCGGGCCGGAAATGGGGCGGTTGATACTGGCAAAACGGCCGCCGCTTTCGGCTTCCCAAGTCCAGACTTTCGGGGGGGTATAGGTATCGCTCATGGTTTCTCGCACCCTGTCAGAAATGTGTGTCCGCCCGAATGTAGCCATTTTCGACCGGATTGGGAGGGGGGAGAGTGTGCATATGGGCAGGGGCGGCTGTGCGGAGCCCTGAAAAACGAAAACCCCCGGGCGGATGCCTCGGGGGTTGCCGAATTTTTGTGTCCAAAGCTCGAATCTCTTAGAGGAGACCTTCGCGCTGGGCTTTCTTGCGCGCCAGTTTACGGGCGCGGCGGATCGCTTCAGCTTTCTCGCGTGCTTTTTTCTCGGACGGCTTCTCGAAATGCTGCTTGAGCTTCATTTCACGGAAGACACCTTCACGCTGGAGCTTTTTCTTCAGGGCGCGGAGCGCCTGATCGACGTTATTGTCGCGAACACTAACCTGCATGTGGTTTTCACCACCTTTCTAAGTTTGAGTTGCAAGGAAATTGCAGGAGGTGGCCGTATAGCAAAGCCCTCTATCTTTGTCTAGTATCCAGACGAGGTAAAGGAGACCCGCGATGTCCGACGTAGACCCAAAAGATATTCTTCTCGATGCCGCGTTGGAGCATGTGGCCTTTGACGGCTGGAGCGATGCGACATTCGAGGCGGCGGTTGCCGATAGCGGGGTGGCCCCGGCGCTGGCGCATGCGCTTTGTCCGCGCGGGGCGGTGGACCTTGCCGTGGCCTATCACAAGCGCGGGGATGCGGCGATGCTGGCGCGGTTCGAGGCCGAGGATGTGTCGGAGTTGCGCTATAGCGAGAAGGTCGCGGTGCTTGTGCGGTTTCGTCTTGAGGCGGTGGAAGACAAGGAAGCCGTGCGCCGGGGCACGACGCTCTTTGCCCTGCCGCAATATGCCGGAACCGGGGCGCAGCTTGTCTGGGGGACATGTGATGCGATCTGGACCGCGCTTGGCGATACGTCGGATGATGTCAATTGGTACACCAAGCGGATGACGCTTTCGGCGGTCTATAGCTCGACGGTGCTATACTGGCTCGGGGATGAGAGTGAGGGGCATGCCGATACATGGGCGTTCCTTGATCGTCGCATCGAGAACGTGATGCAGTTCGAGAAGGCCAAGGCCGGTTTCCGCAAGAGCGCGCTTGGAAAGCTCATGGAAGGGCCGCTCTCCGTGCTTGACGGGATCAAGGCGCCGGGCGCGAAGGGCGATATGCCGGGGCAGTGGCGCGGCTGACGGGTTTTCGCGGCTGTATCGGGGTGCTATGCCAAGGCAAGGACAGCCCCCGAGGAGCAGACGATGACCCAGACCATGCGCGCAATCGAGATCACCGAAGCCGGGGGGCCGGATGTCCTGCACCCCTGTCAACGCCCCATGCCGCAGCCGGGGGCGGGCGAGGTCATCCTCAAGGTGGCCTATGCCGGGGTAAACCGCCCCGATGCGCTTCAGCGGGCGGGCATGTATGCGCCGCCGCCGAGCGCGAGCGACCTTCCGGGGCTTGAGGCGTCGGGCGTGATTGTCGCCGTGGGCGAAGGCGTGAGCGACTGGTCCGAAGGCGACGAGGTTTGCGCGCTCTTGCCCGGAGGGGGCTATGCGGAATATGTCCTGACGCCAGCGGCGCATTGTCTGCCGATCCCAAAGGGAATGGGGCTCAAGGAGGCGGCCTGCCTTCCCGAGACGTTCTTCACCGTCTGGTCCAACGTGTTCCAGCGCGGTGGCTTGCGGGCGGGGGAGCGATTCCTCGTGCATGGCGGATCGAGCGGGATCGGCACGACGGCGATCCAGTTGGCCAACGTGTTCGGCGCGCGGGTCTTCGCGACCGCTGGGAGCGAAGAGAAATGCGCGGCCTGTCTCGATCTTGGGGCAGAGCGGGCGATCAACTATCGCGAGGAGGATTTCGTCGAGGTTTTGCGGGCCGAGGGCGGCGCGAACCTGATCCTCGACATGGTGGGCGGCTCGTATATTCCGCGCAACATCAAGACGCTCGCGGATGACGGTCGGTTGGTGCAGATTGCATTCCTCACCGGGCCGAAGGTCGAGCTGAACTTTGCCCAGATCATGACCCGGCGTCTCACGGTCACGGGATCGACCCTGCGCCCACAGAGCGACCTTGCCAAGGCGCGGATTGCAGAGGCGCTCCGGGAACAGGTCTGGCCGCTTCTTGATGCGGGGCGCGTGGCGCCGGTCATGGATAGCGAATTTGCCTTTGAGGATGCGGCGGCAGCCCATGCCCGTATGGAAAGCAGCGGCCATATCGGGAAGATCGTGCTCAGGGTTGCGGGCTGATCTTCCGATAACCGCAGGGATTAGCGCCTTTTTTCATGCTCGAAGCGTTGCTTGGCCACGGCCTCGTGGCGTTCGGCCTTCTGATGGTCGAAGAGCGAACGTTCCACGTAGTCGAGATGCGTCGTCACTGCGGCGCGTGCGGCGTCCGGGTCGCGGGCCTGTAGTGCGTCATTGATCGCACGGTGCTGTTCAAGAAGGTCGCTGCGGGTCACCCGTTGTTTGAACATGACGGTGCGGTTGTAGAACACCCCTTCGCGCAGAAGCTGATACATGGAGCGCATCATGTGGAGCATGATGACGTTGTGGCTGGCTTCGATGATGGCGAGGTGGAAGTCGGCGTCGAGGCGGGCCTCGTCGGCGGGGTTGCGCTTGGCGTGGGCGGCTTCCATCTTGTCGAACACGGCCTGAATCACCTTGAGATCCGTGTCAGAGGCCCGTGTTGCGGCGCGTTCGGCGGCGAGACCTTCCATGTCGCGGCGGAAGGAAATATAGTCGAACACGGCTTCGTCATGGTTGGCAAAAAGCCGGATCAAGGTTTCCGAAAAGGCGCTTCCGAGGACGTCCGCGACGAACACACCGGCCCCGGCGCGCGAGACGAGAAGGCCATTTTCCTGAAGTTCTGCAATGGCTTCGCGCAAGGACGGGCGGGACACGCCAAGCCGGTCGGCAAGTTCGCGCTCGGAGGGCAAGCGTTCGCCGGGACGCAGGATGCCGCGCAGGATCAACTGTTCGACCTGGCGGATGACAGAGGTCGAGAGCTTCTCGGTCTGGACTTTTTGAAAGGGCATGATGGTCGGCGCTTCCGTTAATTGGTCAGATGATTTGACCATGTTGCGCCGCCCCGGACAAGGGGGCGAAAGCAGCGAAAACCCATGTCGGTATCACGTCGGTATTACGTCGGTATTGCATCGGTGCGAAATGTGGCAGGCGAGACATGAAAAAAGGGCGCCCGTGGGCGCCCTTCCCAATTGTCCTGCCCGTGTCCCTTACTCAGCAGGGACGGCCTCGGCGGCGAGCGGTTTGCCGAAATGCTGCCGGTTGAGCCGGATCACAAGGGCGATCATCAAGACCTGTGAGGCGATGGCGATCGCGGACAGGAGCCAGAACACCAGGCCGAACGCCTCGATTGCACCGGCGGCGACCAGACCCTTGTTGATGAAGAAATGCATCAGCACGGTGAAGGCGACGCCGGGACAGACCAGCGCGTAGGAGCCGGGCGATGTTTTCGGGCCGAGGACGAAATCGGCGAAATACCCCTGGCGGCGCATGACAAGCAGGCCAAGCGCGAGGAACACCACCTGGATCGAGAGCATCCGGGCAAGGAAGATCAGGGTTTCGCCATCCGAAGCATGAACATCGAAGGTCACGTGGAGGCCATGCTCCTGACGCATGAAGAGGATCGACAGGATGGTGACGATGGGCACGATGACCATGAGCGTCGGGCCGGCCTCTTTATGGGTGCCGTAGTGCAGCATCGAGGTAAAGGCCGTCGCAGCGGCGAGCAACGTGTAGATCACGGCGGCCACGGCGAAGAAGGTCGAGATCACCATGGCGGCGGCAACGGTCGCGGGGGTTGTGCTCATCGACGCGGGCGCGGCAAAGCCGACACCAACCATCGAGATGGCGAAGGCGGGGAGAAGCTGGGCAAAGCTATTATGGGCGGTGACATCGAACAGGCCGCCCTTGGCCAGAACGCGGCCAAGGAAATCCCCGATCAGGCGCAGGGCCCAGATGCCGACCACGCCAAAGGCCACCATGGCCATGGGAAAGAGGTATTCCACGATGGTCCAGAGTTTCGGCACGAAGGCCATGCCCACGATGAACATCGCGTTGATCGTCATGGCCGCGGCGAGCGGCCCGGCAAGGAGGGTGGTTTCGGCGTTGGAATTGCGCAGGGTGGTGTAGGCGTCGGTTTTCTTGAAGGCCGAAAGCGCGGAGAAGTTCCAAAGCAGGTATTTCACGTTCAGGAAGGCCATCACCGCGATGCCGATCCATGCGATGACGATGGCGGCCTGAAGCGGCAGGGAGCCTGTGGTGAAGGCGGCCCAGATGTCTTCGAAAACAGGCACGGGTTGATCCGGGTGCGGCACCCAGAAGAACAGGAACATGAAAAAGGTGACGGAAAGGCCACCGGCGCCAAGCGAGGCGAGGAAGTAAAGCGGCGAGTAACTATCCGCCGGACGTTTTGCGAGCGTGGTCATGGAGGGCTCCATAAAATATGCCAAGTTTGGAATTCAATTTATATTCTAAATATGGAATATAAATGCGGCAATCCCGCGCAGCAGATGCGGGGCGGGATCGTCTGGCGCTAACGCCTAGTTAACGATTTCACGCCAAGGTAGGGCATGATCCGTTTCGTGTTCATGTCCCTCCTGTGTCTTTCGGCCTGTGCAGTGCCGGCGCCCCATTTCATGGGGGCCGAACCCGTGCGGGCCGAGGTGCAGGGAAGCCGGTTCGTGATGCGGCGCAATGGCAAGCTTGTGGAGGTGATTCGCGTCAACCGGGAATGGGCACCGCGCCTGAGCGAACAATTGGGCAGGCGGGCGGAAATCGCGGTCGAAAATGCCTATGGCTGTCCGGTCAAGGATATCCGCGGCGATGCGGCCTTGATGATTGCGCGGCTCAAATGCGGCAAGCCGGACGACCTTGCCGAGATCGGATACGGGCCGGATTAGGGCTGGTCACTGATGTCCTTGGTCATGAAGATCGAGGTTTTGTTGGCCTCGTAGTCCCCGAAAGGCCCGCAATCGGTATAGCCATGCGCCTTGTAGAGGCTATGGGCCTGGGGCAGCTTGTCCCCGGTTTCGAGTTTCACAGTCGCAAGGCCCTGGGCGCGGGCCTCTTCCTCGATCTTGCGCATGAGATGATGGGCGATGCCCTTGCCGCGGGCGCGGGGATCGACGAACATGGATTTGATCTCGCCATAGGTGCCCTTGTTGGCCAGTGCGACACAGCCGAGCGCCGTTGTGCCTTCGCGGGCGATAAAGAAGCGGATCGTTGGCGCGCAGAGTTCTTCGATATCGAGGAAATGGTTTTCCTCGGGTGCGAAGAGGGTCTGCATCAGGGCGTGGCTCTGGCGCAGGAGGGCGGTGGCCTGCGGGTCGCGGGGATCGCCGGGAATAATCTTGATGTCGGGCATGACATTCCTTTCGCGGTGCAGGGGCTTGGGGTGCGACATGAATGGCAGGCGCGTGTCGCGCTGTCCAGTTCGGGCCGGGGCAGGGGCGCTAACCCTCTTGGCCGCAGGCGGCCAATTCACCCCGGAGTATTTACCGCCAAGATGAAGGCAGGGCGGTAGAATGGCGCAATATCTTGTGGATAACTGGGCTGATCGAGGCATATCCTGTGGATCATCGTTGACTCTGACGTATCGGCTTGGGCAGGCTTGGGCGATAGATCAGAATCACGGGGACTTTGACACGCCTTGCGTTTTTCCAAGCTCAGACTGACCGGCTTCAAGAGCTTTGTCGATCCGACCGACCTTGTCATTGCCGACGGGTTGACCGGCGTCGTGGGGCCGAATGGCTGTGGCAAGTCGAACCTGTTGGAGGCGTTGCGCTGGGTCATGGGGGAGAACCGCCCGACCGCGATGCGCGGCGGTGGCATGGAAGACGTGATCTTTGCCGGGGCGGCGACGCGCCCGGCGCGCAACTTTGCCGAGGTTTCGCTTCATATCGACAATGGCGAGCGATTGGCCCCGGCGGGGTTCAACGAGGACGACACCCTCGAGATCGTGCGGCGGATCACGCGGGACGTGGGGTCGGCCTACAAGGTCAACACCAAGGACGTGCGGGCGCGCGATGTGCAGATGTTGTTCGCGGATGCCTCGACGGGTGCGCATTCGCCCGCGCTTGTGCGGCAGGGGCAGATTTCGGAACTCATCAACGCCAAGCCCAAGGCCCGGCGTCGTATCCTTGAGGAAGCCGCGGGGATTTCGGGGCTTTACCAGCGGCGGCACGAGGCGGAGCTGAAGCTCAAGGGGGCGGAGAGCAACCTTGCGCGGGTCGATGACGTGATCGAGCAGTTGGCGACGCAATTGGCGCAGCTTGCGCGGCAGGCGAAACAGGCGGCGCGGTATCGCGCGATTGGCGAGGAACTGCGGCAGTCGGAGGGGATGCTCCTTTATCGGCGTTGGCGCGAGGCGGACGAGGCGCGGGCCAAGGCGGACCAGGAATTGCGCGACCGGACCACGGCGGCGGCACAGGCCGAGGGCGCGGCGCGGGCGGCGGCCAAGGACCGCGAGGCGAAAGACGATGCGCTTCCGCCCTTGCGCGAGGAAGAGGCCATCGCGGCGGCGGTGTTGCAGCGGCTCCAGGTGCAGCGCGATACGCTCAACGATCAGGAAGAGCGCGCGCTTCAGATCATCGAGACGTTGCAGAACCGGATCGAGCAGCTTGGCAAGGATATGGAGCGCGAATCGGGGCTGAACCGCGACGCGGGCGAGACGATCGAGCGGCTCGAATGGGAGGCGGCGGAGATCCGCAAGGCCGGGGAGGGCCATGCGGAGAAGCTTGAGGTTGCGACAGAGGCGGCGCGGGAGGCGGCGAGCCTTTTGCAGGAGCGCGAGAGCGAGTTGTCACAATTGACCGAGGATGTGGCGCGGCTTGCGGCGCGGCATCAATCGGCGCATCGCTATCTCGACGACACACGCAAGACGCTTGCCAAGAGCGAGGCCGAGGCCGGCAAGGCGCGCGATGCCGTGGCGACGTCGAAGGCGGCGCTTGTCAAGGCGTCGGAGGAGTACGAGGCCGCGCGCGTGGCCGAGGCCGCCGCGGTTCGGGCCGCGGAGGCGGCGGAAGTGGCGTTGTCGCGGGCCGAGGAAGAGCGGGCGGAGACGCAGGGCCGCGAGGCCGATGCGCGCGCCGAACGATCCGAGGCCGAGGGCGAGTTGAACGCGCTTCGGGCCGAGGTCACGGCGCTGGCCAAGCTTGTCGAACGCGACACGGCGGAAGGCGGACAGATCCTCGACCGGCTTCAGGTTCAGCAGGGCTTTGAAAAGGCGCTGGGCGCGGCGCTTGCGGATGACCTGCGCGCGCCGGAAGTGGACGAGGACGGACCGTCGGGATGGCATGTCTTGCCGCCCTATGACGCGGCGCAGTCGCTCCCCGAGGGGGTGCCGTCGCTTGTCGCGCATGTGTCCGTGCCGGAAGTCCTCGAGCGGCGGATGAGCCAGATCGGGCTTGTCGCGGCAGAGGATGCGATGCGGTTGCAGCCGCTTTTGAAGCCGGGCCAGCGGCTTGTGTCGCTTGAGGGGGATTTGTGGCGCTGGGACGGGTATCGCGCCTGGGCCGAGGATGCGCCGAGCGCGGCGGCGCTGCGGTTGCAGCAGTTGAACCGGCTTGAGGAATTGAAGCAACAGCTTGCACGGGCCACGGCGCGGGCGGATGGCGCGGTGCAGGCGCATGAGACGTTGCAGGCGCGGCTCGGCGAATTGGCCGAGGCCGACAAGGCGGCACGGCAGGCGCGGCAGGCGGCGGACCGCGCCGTGGCGGATGCCAACCGGGCGCTGAGCCGGGCGGAGGCCGACCGCAATCTTGCCGAGGGCAGGTTGGAATCGCTTGGCCTTGCCGTGGCGCGGCACGAGGAAGACGCGATGGGCGCGCGGGCGCAGGTTGCCGAGGCGGAAAAGGCGCTGAGCGATCTTGGGGATCTCGACGCCGCGCGCGAAAGCGTCGAGGACGTCAAGATGACGGTCGAGGCGGCGCGGATCACCATGATGTCCAAGCGCTCGGCGCAGGACGAATTGCGCCGTGAAGGCGAGGCGCGGCTCAGGCGGAGCCAGGAGATCACCAAGGAGATCAGCGGCTGGCGGCATCGTCTTCAAACGGCGGAAAAGCGGATCGGCGAATTGGCCGAACGCAAGACGACCTCGGAGGCGGAGCTCAAGGAAGCCGGCAGCGCGCCCGAGGAGATCCGGGCCAAACGCGAAGAGCTTGGCGACGCGATCGAAGAGGCCGAAGCACGGCGGCGCAAGGCGGCGGATGTGCTTGCCGAGGCGGAGAGCGCGCTGCGTGCGGCGGAACATGCCGAACGTGATGCGGAACGGGCGGCCAGCGAGGCGCGGGAGGCGCGGGCGCGGTCCGAGGCGCGGGCGGATGCGGCACGAGAGACGGTTTCCTTTGCGGCGGAGCGTATCTACGAGGAACAACAGGTTTCCCCGGCGGCGCTTCTTGAGCGGCTTGACGTGACGCCGGACAGGATGCCGGACAGCCATGGTATCGAGGCGGATGTGAACCGCCTCAAGCGACAGCGCGACAGTCTTGGGGCGGTCAACCTGCGGGCCGAGGAAGATGCCCTTGCGGTGCAGGAAGAGCATGACGGGCTTGTGAGCGAAAAGGCGGATTTGGAAGAGGCGATCAAGACCCTGCGCGGCGGGATCGCGAGCCTGAATCGGGAAGGGCGCGAGCGGCTTCTGACGGCGTTCGAACAGGTGAATTCGAATTTCACCTTGCTGTTCCGACACCTGTTTGGCGGCGGCGAGGCGAACCTTGTCCTGGTCGAGAGCGACGACCCGCTTGAGGCGGGGCTTGAGATCATGTGCCAACCGCCGGGCAAGAAACTCTCGACGCTCAGCCTGTTGTCGGGGGGCGAGCAGACGCTTACGGCGCTGGCGCTTATCTTTGCGGTATTCCTAGCCAACCCGGCGCCGATCTGTGTGCTCGACGAGGTTGACGCGCCGCTGGACGATGCCAACGTGACGCGGTTCTGCGATTTGCTTGACGAGATGTGCCGCCGCACCAATACGCGCTTTCTCATCATCACCCACCATGCCGTGACCATGGCGCGGATGGATCGGCTTTTCGGGGTGACGATGGCCGAGCAAGGGGTTTCGCAGCTTGTCTCGGTCGACCTCAAGGCGGCGGAGACGATGGTGGCCTGAGGGCAGCGTTAGCGGCTCCCTAACAATTTTCGATGCATTGTCTCCATGCCGTGCAACCTGCGCGGTGTGAGGAGGTGATGACACTGAGTAGACAGAAGTACTATATGCGGATGGTATTGATTGCGGCTGCGACGCTGCTGATCTCGATCATCCGGCTTCTTGCGGGGCTGTAAGGTCTTAAAAGAAGTGGCCCGGAAGAGTAGCAGCTCTTCCGGGCCTTTTCTTCGGTGATGACACTGAAGGAAGTACTATGGTCAAAAGATAGCACAAAGGTGAATATCCGGTAAAGCTCCGGTTCAATCGTGGTTAATCAGAGCTTATTCAGGAGCGTCGCCGTGGGCCATGCGTCGGCGGGCAGGCCGAGGCGGATTTGTTCGGCGCGCACGGCGGCGCGGGTGCCTGCGCCGAGGATGCCGTCGATCTTGCCGACATCGTGGCCGCGGGCCTGGAGTTTGCGCTGGAGTTGTTTCATCTGTGCGCCGGAGAGGCCCGGTTCGGGATTGCCAGCATCATAGCGCGGCGCGCCTTCGAGGCGGGTTGCGAAATAGGCGGCGGTTGTCACGTAGACGAAGCTCTGGTTCCATTCGAAATAGACGTTGAAATTCGGGTAGGCGAGGAAGGCCGGTCCCTTGCGCCCCTGCGGCAGGATCAGCGAGGCGGGCAGGTTGGCGAGCTTGCCCGAGCGCGGTTTGACCCCGAGGCGCGCCCAGTCGGAGGTACTCATCGTGGTCTGGAGGCCAGAGAGGGACCAGTCCATGCGATCGGGGACGGTCACTTCCTGAAGCCACGGTTCGCCTTTGCGCCACCCGAGATGCGACAGCATTTTCGCGCCGGACATGAGGGCGTCTTGCGCGGAGGTCTTGAGGCGGACATGTCCGTCGCCATCGCCATCGACACCGTTTTCGAGGATATCCTTGGGCAGCATTTGGACCATGCCGATCTCGCCCGCCCAGGCGCCGGTTGTGGTTGCCGGGTCGAAATCACCGGTCTTGTAGAGTTCGAGCGCGGCAAAGACCTGCGGGCGGAAGAGATGGGGGCGGCGGCAGTCATGGGCCAGCGTCACGAGGGAATTGAGCGTGTTGAAATCGCCCTGGAACGCGCCGTAATCCGTCTCGAAGGCCCAGAAGGCGAGGAGAACCCCGCGCGAGACGCCGTAGGTCTGCTCGATGCGCGAGAAGGTGTTGGCGTAGGTCTTGGCCTTGGATTGGCCGGTATTGATGCGGTTCTGGCTGATGAGGCGCTGGGAGAAATCGAGGAAGGGCATCTGGAAGACGCCTTGGGCGCGATCGGCCTTGAGGGTGCGGGCATCCTGGCGGACGGGGGCGAAGAAGCTGTCCACCGTGGATTTCGCGTAGCCGCGGGAGAGGGCTTCGGCCTTGAGGTCTTGGACAAAACCCGAGAAAGAGCCGCCGCAGGGCGTTGCTGCAAGCGCGGATTGGGCGCAGAGCGCAAGGGTGGCAAGGATCAGGGGAAAACGCATGGGAACCTCGTTAATAATCTGGGCTGAGCCTAGAGGAGGGCGAGCAGGACGGTCAAGGCGAGGGCGGTGCCCCATATGCGCCAGAGCACGGTGCAGGCGGTGTCGATGTCGCCGGGGCCAAGCGTGTGGCGCCCCGATGGGTTGACGAAGGGAAAATCGCGCATCTTGCCGTCATAGGCACGGGGACCGGCGATCGCGACACCGAGGGCGCGGGCCATGGTGGCCTCGGGCCAGCCGGCATTGGGCGAGCGGTGCAGGCGGGCGTCGGCGCTTATGTCATCCCATTTGGAGAGGCCGCCATGCGTGGCGGCGATGAGGAGCGCGGTCAGGCGCGCGGGCCCCCAGTTCAGGAGGTCATCGAAGCGGGCAGCCGCCCAGCCGAAATCGGCATGGCGCGGGGTGCGGTAGCCGATCATGCTATCGGCGGTGTTGATGGCCTTGTAGACAAGGAGGCCGGGCAGGCCACCGACCAGGAACCAGAAGGCGGGGGCGATCACCCCGTCGGAGAGGTTCTCGGCGGCGGATTCGATGGCCGAGCGGGCCACGGCATCGCCGGTCATGGTATCGGTATCGCGGGAGACGATCCTTGAGACGGCGCGGCGGCCTTCGCCGAGGGACAGGCGCAGCCCATCGCTGACGGCGCGGACATGATCGACCAGAGAGCGTTGCGCGAGGAGCACCGCGGAGAGGAGGATTTCAGCGAGCGGCCCGAAGGCGGCGAGGAACGTGCCGAGGATCAGCATGGCGAAGGTCAGTGCCGAGATGACAGCGATGCCCTTGGTCTTGCGTGCGGGTCCGGTATTGAAACGGGTGTCGGCCCAACCGATCACGCGCCCGAAGAGAACCGCCGGATGCGGCAGCCGCGACCAGAGCCAGCGCGGCTCTCCGAACAGGGCATCAAGAAGCAGGGCGAGGGTCAGGATGGTGGCGTGGCTCATGGATGGTCAACCTGTGCAAATCAACCTGTTTGGATGCAGGGCCTTGATACGGAAAACCGGGCCAAGCGCAAGAAAATCGCCAGTGTCACTTTTCGGTTAATCTTAAATTAATCATTTATTAGGAGTTTGCGGAGGCCGGGTCTGTTATTGATGAAGAGAGTGTGTTTGGCCCGGCTGGCGTCAGGAGTGGACATGCGGGTTCTGATCGTAGAGAGCAATCCGGATCTGGGAGGGCTTTGGAAACGGCATTTGGAAAGGCTTGGAGCGGAGGTCGAGCTTGTCACCTGCGAAGCCACGGCGATTCATGCCCTGCGGATGCGCCCCTTCGAGATCATCGTGCTTGACCTTGTCATCGAAGAAGGCGCGGCGCTCGCGATTTCCGATTTCGCCTCATACCGGCGCCCGGAGACGCGGGTGATCTTTGTCACCAACACCTCCTTTTTCTCGGACGGGTCGATTTTCCGCCATAGCGCAAATGCCTGTGCCTTCGTGCAGTCGGGGACGCCGCCCGAGGACATTGCCGCAATGGTCGAGCATTACGCCGCTGCGCCCTGATCCTTGTCGCCCATCGTTTCGCGCCGGTGGGGTTCGTGGTAGTCGATCACGGGATTGATCGGCAGGATGCGCTTGGGGTTAATGGTGTCGTGGCTATAGTGATAGTGGCGCACGATGTGATCCATATTGACCGTCTCTGCGACGCCCGGATGTTGGTAAAGGTCGCGGGTATAGGCCCATAGGTTGGGGTAGTCGACGATACGGCGGCGATTGCATTTGAAATGCAGGTGATAGACCGGGTCAAAGCGGATCAAGGTCGTGAACAGGCGCCAATCGGCTTCGGTCAGGCGGTTGCCGACGAGGTAGCGCGATTTGGACAGCCGCTCCTCGATCCAGTCGAGGCTTTCGAAAAGCGGATACACGGCCTCTTCGTAGGCGGCCTGGGTCGTGGCAAAGCCGGATTTGTAAACGCCGTTGTTGATCGTGTCATAGATGCGGGCGTTGATCTCTTCGATCTCGTCGCGCAGCGCCTCGGGCCAGTAATCGGCGCTATTGCCGGTCAGCCCGTCAAAGGCCGCGTTGAACATGCGGATGATCTCGGCGCTTTCGTTTGACACGATGGTGTTCCGTGCCTTGTCCCAGAGGATCGGCACCGTGACGCGACCGGAATAGGCGGGATCGGCCTCGGTATAGATTTCATGGGCAAAGCGTTTGCCCATGAGGGTATCGCCGGTGGCGCCATGGGCGTCCGTCTCGAATGTCCAGCCATCGGAGAGCATATCGGGGTGCACGACGGAAACGCTTATGTGATCCTCAAGCCCCTTGAGCGCCCGGAAGATAAGGGTGCGATGCGCCCACGGGCAGGCATATGAGACGTAGAGGTGATAGCGGCCGCTCTCGGCGGCAAAGCCCCCCTCGCCGGAAGGGCCGGGCGCGCCATCGGCGGTAATCCAGTTGCGGAACTGGGAGGCAGAGCGCACGAACTTGCCGCCTGTTTCCTTGGTGTCATACCATTTGTCGGTCCATTTTCCGTCAACGAGTAGGCCCATGTCAGTCTCCTTTGTTCCTCTACAGGAGGTAGGGCAGGCGGGGTGCGATGAAAACGCAACAGGGCGCAGGGGATCTGCGCGCCTGCGCACAGGTGGGCGGTTGACGTGAATCGTTTTGCCGATGACCTTGATGGCAAGAATGGAGAATGCGAAATGTCGACATGGGTTCCCAAGGAAGTTCAGGCGGGTCTTGATGCGGCGCGCAAGAAGAGCCTGCGCAAGAGCAGCAAGATGCGGGTCGAGGCGGATGGCCAATCGTTCCGCGTTCTCAAGTATCGCGAGAACGGGTTTACCCTTGATATCGAAGATGCGCCGCATTTGCGCGGGTTGGTCGATCTCTATGATGGCGGGCGGCATGTCTATCAATGCCTCATCGTGGCCTCCGAGGAGGATGGCGACGTGATGCATTACGAATTCAAACGCTCGACCATGGCCGAGGATTCTGCGCCCGTGGATTATTTCAAGGGCGAGAACCAGCCTGCGGCGCTTATCGCCGATCAGAGCTAGGCGCTTTGGCAGAGAGATTTGGAGGCGGTCAGGGGTGCCTGGCCGCCTCTTTTCATCTGTGGGTTATTGCAGGTCGGAAAACGCCTTGGTCAGGCGGTCGCAGGCCTGTTCCACGAGGGCGCGGGGCGTGGCGATGTTGAAGCGCAGGAAGTTTTCTCCGCCAGAGCCGAAAGTGTCGCCGTGGTTGGGGGCGATGTGGGCCTGTTTCTGGACACGGTCGATGAATTCGGGCGGGGCCATGCCGGTATCGGTAAAGTCGACCCAGCTCAGGTATGTGGCTTCGAGGGGCATGGATTTCAGCCCCGGAATGGCGTTGATCGCGCTGTCGAGGAGTTGGCGGTTGCCATCGAGGTAGAGCATCAGCGCATCGACCCAGTCCGCGCCTTCCGGGGAATAGGCGGCCTCGGCCATGAACAGGCCGAAGGAGTTCGGCGAGAGGCCGAGCCCGGCCATGCGGGCGGCAAAGCGCGCGCGCAGGGCGTCGTCGGGGATGATGACGTTGCCGGAATGCGATCCGGCGATGTTGAAGGTCTTGGTGGTCGCCGTCATCATCACGAGACGATCCAAGATCGTGGGGTCGACCAGGGGCATCGCTATGTGGGTCTGGCCGGGATAGACGAGATCGTGATGAATCTCGTCGGAGACGAGGATCAGGTCGTGGCGTTTGCAGAAATCGGCGACGCCCTGAAGCTCGTCCCGGGTCCAGACGCGGCCACCGGGGTTGTGAGGCGAACAGAGGATGACCATGCGCTCGGCCCCGGTCATCATCGTGTCATAGGCGGCGAAGTCCATTTCATAGCGGCCATCATTGTTGACCAGCGGACATTCGACGACCTCGCGCCCGGCGGCTTTGATGACGCGGGAGAAGGCGTGGTAGACCGGGGTAAACAGGACCACGCCATCGCCCGGTTCGGTATAGGTATCGACGCACATGGCCGTGCCGTTGACGAGGCCGTGGGTGGTAAAGATATGGGCGGGATCGACCGTCCAGCCGTGGCGCGTCTGCATCCACCATGTGATTGCTTCGCGGTAGGAGGCGTCATCGCCGTAATAGCCGTAGATGCCATGATCGACCATGCCCTGCACCGCGTCGGAGATACATTGCGGCGGGCGGAAATCCATATCCGCGACCCACATGGCGAGACCGTCGGAGGCCGGCACGTCATAGAGCTTCTCCATCATGTCCCATTTGACGGAGTGGGTTCCATACCGGTTGATGATCTCGTCGAAGTTCATGGTCATGCGCCCCTTGCTGTTGAACAGGGTGACGCTAGCGGATTGACCGGCGGGCGCAAGGGGCGTTGCAACCCTTGTTGGCTTGTCCTAGATGAAGGCCATGTTGAAGCCGATCCTCATTCACCCCGACCCGCGCCTGAAGAAGGTTTGCGCGCCTGTATCCGATCTTTCGGACGAGTTGCGCGCGCTCTCCAAGGATATGCTCGAGACCATGTACGACGCGCCCGGCATCGGGCTTGCGGCGCCGCAGGTGGGGGTTCTGGACCGTTTGATCGTCATGGATTGCGTCAAGGATGGCGATCCCGAGCCGACGGTCATGTTCAACCCGGAAGTGCTTGCCAAGAGCGACGATCTGAACACCTACGAGGAGGGCTGTCTTTCGATCCCGGAACAGTTTGCCGAGGTCACGCGGCCCAAGGAGGTGCGCGTGGGTTGGATCGACGAGAACGGCAACCCGCGGGAGAAGGATTTCGACGGGCTATGGGCGACCTGTGTGCAGCACGAGATCGACCATCTCAACGGCAAGCTTTTCATTGATTATCTCGGTCCGATGAAGCGGCAGATGATGACGCGCAAATCGCAGAAGATGAAACGCGACCGGGCGCGAGGCTAGGGCGTTGGCGGTGCGAACCTGTATCCCGTGGCCGGACAAGCGGTTGCGCATGGCGGCCGCACCGGTCGAGGCGATCACGGACGCGGAGCGCGCGGTCTGGGACGATCTTGTTGACACGATGGAAGCGATGCCCGGCGTTGGCATGGGGGCCAACCAGATCGGCGTGATGCAGCGGCTTGCGGTCGTGGATGCGAGCGAGGAGCGCGGCCAGGTGGTGCGTATGGCGAACCCCGAAATCCTTCATGCCAGCGTGCAATTGCGCGCACATGACGAGGCGAGCCCGAACCTTCCCGGTGTTTGGGCGACGATCAGGCGCCCCCGCGCCGTTACCGTGCGTTACATGGACGAGGCGGGCGAGACCGTGGAAAAGGATTTCGTCGGCCTCTGGGCGACGAGCGTGCAGCACCAGATCGACCATCTCAACGGCAAGATGTATTTCGACCACCTGAGCCGGACGAAGCGCGCGATGCTGCTCAAGCGGGCGCAGAAGGCGCGGTAGGGAGTAAGGCCATGCGGATTGTTTTCATGGGCACACCGGAGTTTTCCGTGCCGGTCCTGGAGGCGCTCGTGGATGCGGGACACGAGATTGTCGCCGTTTACTGTCAGCCGCCGCGCCCGGCGGGACGCGGCAAGAAAGAGCGCCCGACGCCGGTTCATGCGCGGGCCGAGGCGCTTGGCCTTGAGGTGCGCTATCCGGTGTCGCTTCGGGAGGATGAGGCGCAGGCGGAGTTTGCGGCACTTGAGGCGGATGTGGCGGTTGTCGTGGCCTATGGGCTGATCCTGCCACAGGCGATTCTGGATGCGCCAAAGAAGGGCTGTCTCAACATCCATGCGAGCCTTTTACCGCGCTGGCGCGGGGCGGCGCCGATCCATCGCGCGATCATGGCGGGCGATGCCGAGACGGGCGTTTGCATCATGCAGATGGAAGCCGGGCTTGATACCGGGCCGGTGCTGTTGCGCAAGGCGACCGAGATTGGCGCCGAGGAAACCACGGCCCAGTTGCATGACCGCCTGTCACAGATGGGCGCGGCGGCGATTGTCGAGGCATTGGACGGGTTGGATACGCTTGTGCCCGAGGTGCAGCCCGAGGCGGGTGCGACCTATGCCGAGAAGATCGACAAGGCCGAGGCGCAGGTCGATTGGAGCGCGCCGGCGGTCGAGGTCGATCGCAAGATTCGGGGGCTTTCGCCCTTTCCCGGCGCATGGTGCGAGATCGAGGGGCAGCGCGTGAAGCTCCTGGCGTCGCGGCTTGCCGAAGGACGCGGCGCGGCGGGAGAGGTGCTTGACGATGCGCTGACCGTGGCTTGCGGCGAAGGGGCGGTGCAGCTTCTACGCTTGCAACGGTCGGGCAAGGGCGCGCAGGATGCGGATGTGTTCCTGCGCGGATTTGCCGTTGCCAAGGGCGCGCGGCTCTGAGCGGGAGATAACCCATGTTCTTTACCTTTTTCGGAACGGTCGTGATCGCGGGGATCATCGGCTATGCGTCGGAGCGGTCGGGGTTCACGCATAACGGCTATATCCCGTCGATCATCATCTGTGTCGGCGGCGCCTTCCTGTTCTTCATGGTGAGCCGGATGTTCCAGATCAGTTTCGGCAGCCCGGGCCTCAACGCGATCCTGTCCTCGGTTGGCGCCCTGGTGATCGTGCCAACACATTTCCGTAGGTAGACAGAGCCGACTCTTTACGCAGCGAATCACTCGCGCTACACTTGGTCTCATAAAAGCGGCCGTCAAATGAGCCGCGCGACATATGAGGCAGCAGCAGTGGCTATCACCGGCTTGGGCAGCGGAGACACCGCGCCGAAAGTGACCATCGTGTCCACCATGAAGGACGAGGGTGCCTATATCCTCGACTGGGTGGCGCATTACAAAACCCTTGGAGCAACGGATATCGTCGTGTTTACCAACGACGTGTCAGACCCGACGGATCATATCCTGAGGCGGCTCAACTGCATGGGCGAGGTTCAGCACCGATTTAGCCGCGTGATGAAGCGCGGCCCGCACAAGAGCGCGCTCATGTGGGGCGAACATGAACCGGCGGTGCGCGAAGCCGATTGGATTTTTGTCGTCGATGTCGACGAGTTCCTTGAAATCAAGGTTGGCGACGGGACATTTCAGGACTTGATCGCCGCGAACCCGGACGCGGATGCGATTTCCTTTCCCTGGCGTATTTTCGGCAATGCGGGGATCGAGGAGATCACGCAAGAGAGCGTTCCGAAGCAATTCACCAGGGCGCAGCCGCTTGAGGGTGCGCCGGGAGAGCATCGGTTCTTCAAGACGCTTTACCGCAATGACAAGACCAAGTTCGACCGGATGGGAGTTCACCGTCCGTTCCTGACCCGTGGTCATGCGCCCATCAAGTGGGTTCTGCCCAATGGCACGCAGATCCTCGAGGGTGACAAGGGCGGCGCGCTTTATGTGCGCGACGAGTTTGGTTATGAGGCGGCGCAGCTCAATCATTATGCGCTGCGGTCGCTTGACGGGTTCTTCAACAAGCAACGTCGCGGACGGGCCAACCATTTCAAGGGCACGATTGAATCGGGCTATTGGAAGAAGTTCGACAAGAACGACGAGGAGGATACCTCGCTTGCGGATAAGTTCTTTGCGGCCGAAGCCTATCGACGCCGGCTCTTGGCGCAGGACGAGGCGCTGGCGCGGCATCATGAGGCGGCGTTCGAATGGGCGCAGCGCATGGCAAAACGGGCGCGGACCCAGAAGCCCTGCAAGGCGTTCCTCAAGGAGCTTGCGCAGATGAATGGCCAAGACCCTGCCGCCGAGAGCGATAGCAAGGTGGCGTAACCCGGTTCTCCCGGCCGGGTCGGTCGGGCCTTTGTTTTTTTCTTGGGAGGCGCCTCTCGTGGCCATTTCAGACATTCTCGCCGTGCGTATCCTTGAATACGTCAAGGACCACGATCTTTCCGGCAACGTGGTGATGCTTGGCCGTCAACGCTGGGTCGGGCGGCGGCGCAAACGATCGGCGGAAATGTTCGACCAGGCGCTCGAGACCTACCTTCCCGGTGTCAAAGCCGAGGCGCTTGCCAATGCGGATGATGGATATTCCGAGACGTTTTTCAGGACCATCGGGTTCGACGAGGTCGACTCGATGGATGTTTCGCCGTTCGAGAATGCCTCTATCGTGCAGGATCTTGGCGGGGAATTGCCGCAGGATCTCCATGGTCGGTTCGACGTGGTGTATGATGGCGGCACGTGCGAGCATATCTTTGATCTGCCGACGGCCTATCGCAACATTCACAAGATGCTCAAACCCGGCGGCGTGCTGATCGGCCATTCGCCATGCAACAACTGGATCAACCACGGGTTCTACCAGATCTGCCCGGAGATGGTTTTCGGGTTCTGGGAAAAGACCCTTGGCTACGAGGTTCTCGATTGTCGCCTTCAGCCGTTGAAGCCGATGTTCGCCAATCGGGCCATTCGCCCGTCAAACCCGAACAAGACTGGCGTGCGGCCACGGTTCAAGCACACCCTGCCGGAAAGTCCTGTCATCCTTGACTATGCGGTGCGCAAACCGATGCAGGGCGCGGATGCGGATGGGCGCGTTTACCAGACGGATTACGAACAGCGCTGGCAGGGGGCCGCCGAGTAACCGGGGTTATTTGAACGGGGCCATTCCGGCGCGGGCCAGTTCATCGGCGCGTTCGTTCTCGGGGTGGCCGGCGTGGCCCTTGACCCATTCCCATGTCACGTCATGGCGGGCCTGCGCGGCGTCGAGGCGCTGCCAGAGTTCGGCATTCTTGACCGGCTTCTTGGCCGCTGTTTTCCAGCCGTTCTTCTTCCAGCCGTGAATCCAGCCCGTAACCCCGTTTTTCACATAGGTGGAATCGGTCACGATGGTGATTTTCGAGGGTTTCGTGAGCGCCTCAAGCGCGCTTATCGCGGCCATGAGTTCCATCTGGTTGTTGGTGGTGCCGGGGGCGCCGCCGGACAATTCGCGTTGCTTGAGGACGGTGTCGCCCTCCATCGCGCGCAGGAGAACGCCCCAGCCGCCGGGGCCGGGATTGCCGGAGCAGGCTCCGTCGGTATAGGCAATAAGATCAGGCATGGGCGGTGCTTACACTGGTCGTTTCAGGATCGCCAGAGCGATTGCGGGTTATCGGCGTGCGGCCAGCGTGACCCAGCCTGCCATGACACCGTCGAGACCCTTGGATGTGCCGGTATGCGAGTCAAAGACCGTCAGGCCGGCCTCTTGAAGGAGCGCGGTCAGTTCTTCTTGCGTATAGTAGGTATAGAGCCGCCCCAGGGGGTCGCGTTTGGCCCCTTCCCCGGTCTTGACGCCGATATGAAACCGCCCGCCCGGTTTGAGGGCGCGGGCGATGGCGGCGAGGTGGCGGGGCATCGCCGTGCGCGGGGCGTGCAGAAGCGAGAAATTGGCCCAGACGCCATCGTAAAGGGCGTCTCCGGTGATGTCGTCGAAACTCGCCTGATAGGCCGTGATGCCCTTTCTTGCGGAGGCAAGCGCGACCATTTCAGCGGCGGCGTCCGTGGCAGTGACGTGCAGGCCGTGACGGGCCATCTCTGCCGCGGAGTGCCCCGGACCACAGCCGAGGTCGAGCACGTGGCCGCCGGGTGGCATGTCAGCGATGAAGGCGGCAAGCTGCTTGTCGCGCGCGTCGCTTGTCGTCAGGGCGGCGTAATCCGCGGCTTGGGTGTCATAGACGGAAAGGGTTTCGCGGTCGGTCATATGCGCCTCGGGGTCAGAGATAGGCACCGATCAGCAGACATGGCACCACGACTGCCGTCAACAGCAAGCGCAGGCGGAGCCACCAGGGCGGTGCGAGGGATTGGGCCATGAACCAGGCGTCAAGGCCGAGAAGCGCGATGAAGCCGAGCGCGAGGTTCAGGAGGGCGCGGGGCTCGGGGCCGGTTGCGTAGAAGAAGGTCCAGAGCGCTGGCAGCACCGAGAGGATATAGGGCAGGGCGCGGTCCGATTTCGTGGCAAACCCCCAAAGGGCGCCGGACATGAAGGCCTGGATCACGATGCCGTATTGCACGAGGATCGCGCGCCCGTCGCCCGGAACGGTATCGCCTGCGTATGGGATTTCAAAGCCGGAGGCGACGATGAGGGCACCGGCGAGGAAGGGCAGCAGACCGGCAAGACCCAAGAGCAGAGGGGGGCGCGGAATGGCGAAAATCATGCGATGTCTCGCAAAACGCGGGGCACCTTGAAATTCACGCGCTCCACGGCGGTTTCCACGGTGTCCACGGTCACGTCATAGCGGTCTCGGAAGGCGTCGATCACTTCGGTCACGAGCACTTCGGGGGCGGAGGCACCGGCGGTGATCCCGATGGACTTGATACCCTCAAGCGCCCGCCAGTCGATATCGCCTGCGCGCTGAACAAGTTGTGAGTAGGCGCAACCATTCTTGGCGCCAACCTCGACGAGGCGGCGGGAATTGGAGGAGTTCGGCGCACCCACAACGAGGATCGCATCGACCTTGGGCGCGACTTCCTTGACCGCTTCCTGGCGGTTGGTGGTCGCGTAGCAGATGTCTTCCTTGTGTGGGCCGACGATGTCGGGGAAGCGGGCCTTGAGGGCGGCGACGATGCCGATCGTGTCGTCGACGGAAAGCGTGGTCTGGGTCACGAAAGCGAGTTTCGAAGGATCACGGACTTCGATGTTTGCAACATCGGCTTCGGTCTCGACAAGAAGCACTTCGCCCTCGGGAAGCTGGCCCATGGTGCCGATGGTTTCGGGGTGGCCGGCATGGCCGATCATGATGATCTGAAGCCCGTTTTCGGAATGGCGCTCGGCCTCGATATGGACCTTGGAGACAAGCGGGCAGGTCGCATCGACATAGACCATGTTGCGGCGCTCGGCCTCGGCGGGGACAAGTTTGGGGACGCCGTGGGCGGAAAAGATCACCGGGCGGTCATCGGGGCAATCAGAGAGTTCCTCGACAAAGATCGCGCCTTTGTCGCGCAGGCTATCGACGACGAACTTGTTATGCACGATTTCATGGCGGACATAGACGGGTGCCCCCCATTTCTCGAGCGCCATCTCGACGATCTTGATGGCCCGGTCGACACCGGCACAAAAGCCCCGTGGGGCGGCGAGATAAATTGTCAGGGCCGGTTTGGTCATGCGCGCGTCCTTCTGTCGTGCCCCAGAGGTAAGGCTTTGCCCCGGCGACGTCCAGCCTGCGCCGGTCGCGAACTCGTGATTAGCCTTCCTGTTATGGGAAGGTTTTATCCATCTGTTGGATTTAGCGGAGAAAACGAAACATGCGGATGAAACCTAAAGCGACCGTTGGCGCGCTCTTGGTGCTGTGGGGAGGCGTGGCCTCTCCGGTTCTGGCCGAAGGGAAGGGATTTCTTCCCTATCGCAATGCAGAGGCCTTGGCGCGTGGCGCGCAGGTCTACGAGGAAAACTGTGCAAGCTGTCACGGGGCCAAGCTTGAAGGGGAAGAAAACTGGCGCCAGCCGGGGGCGGACGGGCGGTTGCCCGCGCCGCCTCATGATCCGACGGGGCATACATGGCACCATCCGGACATGGTTTTGTTCCGGTTGACGAAATACGGGCCAGCGGCGCTTGTCGGCGGAGATTACGAGAGCAACATGCCGGGGTTCGGGGGCGTGTTGAGCGATCAGGATATTGTCGCCGTGCTCGCCTATATCAAGAGCACCTGGCCGAAAGAGATCGTCGAAGCGCATAACGCGCGCAACGAGTAAGGCGCGACGGTGCAATGAAAAACCGGGGCGCGCGGCCCCGGTTTCCCTCGATGTCCAGGGTCAGTCGGCGCTATATTCCGGTTCGCGCTCGGCCGAGGCCGTTTCGCGGGGAGGGCGTCCGATCACCTCCCGCAAGCCATCCAGCTCGATGAAGTTATCCGCCTGCCGGCGCAGATCGTCCGAGATCATCGGCGGCTGGCTGCGAATGGTGGATACCACCGAGACGCGCACACCTTGCCGTTGCAGGCTCTCGATCAGTGGCCGGAAATCCCCATCTCCGGAAAACAGAACGATGTGATCCACATGCGGCGCGAGTTCCATGGCGTCTACGGCAAGCTCGATATCCATGTTCCCCTTGACCTTTCGGCGGCCCTGGGAGTCGGTATACTCCTTGGCCGGTTTGGTCACCATGGTGAAGCCGTTGTAGTGTAGCCAGTCTACCAGCGGGCGGATCGGTGAATATTCATCATTCTCCAGAAGCGCCGTGTAGTAGAACGCACGCAGCAATTTACCACGTCGCATGAACTCCTGCCGCAGAAGCTTGTAGTCGATGTCAAATCCGAGTGCTTTTGCGGCGGCGTAAAGATTCGAGCCATCGATGAACAGCGCAAGCCGTTCGTCCTTGTAAAACATAAAATTCCCTTCCTAATGTCGTTGCGCTTGCGAAAGATTCCGTGAGTGTTCGGAAAACAGGCGCCAACGTCCCTTTAGGGTAGTCGTTTTGAAATGGGCTGCAAGTTAAACAGCGCAACGATATAGCCTGAGGACAAGGTGAAATGGTGGATAATATGTATCTTTGGATACTTGCCCTCGGCGGAAACTTGCCTTCGGAGGAGGGGACGCCCGAAAAAACGCTGAGATCGGCGCTTGAAGCGATTGATGGCGGGGGGATTCGACTATTGAAGGCGAGCAGGTTCTTCGAGACGCCGTGTTTCCCGCCAGGAGCCGGGCCGGACTATGTCAATGCCGCGGCCCTTGTCGAAAGCGATCTGGACGCCGGAGCGATGTTGGATCGTTTGCACGAGATCGAAGCGGAGTTCGGTCGCGCGCGCGAACAGCGCTGGGGCATGCGGACCCTTGATATCGACCTGATCGCGGGTGGTGATCTTGTGCTCCCGGATCGTGACACGTTTGCGGCATGGCGTGATCTTGATCTCGAAACGCAGATGAAAGCCACCCCGGATCAACTGATTCTACCACACCCGCGTATGCATGAGCGTGCCTTTGTCCTTGTGCCGGTGCATGATGTCGCGCCGGATTGGATTCACCCGGTTTTTGAGCAAAGCGTTGCCGAAATGCTTGCCGCATTGCCGGAAAGTGCCCGAAAAGAGGTTCGCCCCCTTTGAAATCAGGCGATTGTGGGGTTGTCTTCGCCGCTTATCCCTCTTAGATACTCGGTTTCTGACCCGTCCCAGACAGAATGGAGTCCCCCATGGCACGCGTGACCGTTGAAGATTGCGTCGACAAGGTTCCGAACCGCTTCGAGCTTGTAATGCTTGCCGCGCATCGTGCGCGCGAAGTGTCCGCCGGTGCCGAGATCACCGTGGACCGGGACAACGACAAGAATCCGGTCGTGAGCCTGCGCGAGATCGCAGAGGAAACCCAGACCGCGGACGAACTGCGCGAGCGTCTCATCGAGAGCTACCAGACCCAGATCGAGGTCGACGAGCCGGAAGAGGATCGCATGGCGCTTCTCATGGGCGCTGAAAGCGATGCGCCCGCCGAGGATGACATGTCGGAAGAAAAGCTCCTGCGCGCCCTGATGGAAGCGCAAGGCCAGGGCTAAGCGCAAGAGGCGTCGGTAGGAGAGAATGGAGCAGAGTTTCGAGCTTTTCCCGGTTGATGAGCTCGTTGAACGCATTCTCGCCTACAACCCCAAGACCAACGAAAAACTCATCCGCGACGCTTACGCGTTCGGTCGCGAGATGCATGAGGGGCAGACCCGGCATTCCGGGGAGCCCTATTTTTCCCATCCCATAGAAGTCGCCTGTATCCTGACCGAACAGCATCTTGACGATGCGACGATCATCACGGCGCTTTTGCACGATACGATTGAAGACACCAAGGCCTCGTATTCCGAGGTTGCGGCGCGATTCGGAGACGAGGTGGCGATGCTTGTGGATGGGGTGACCAAGCTCACCAACCTGCAATTGTCGTCGAGCGAGACCAAGCAGGCGGAGAATTTCCGCAAGCTGTTCATGGCGATGTCGAAAGACCTGCGCGTGATCCTCGTCAAGCTTGCCGACCGGCTGCACAATATGCGCACCATCAAGGCGATGCGTCCCGATAAGCAGGTCCAGAAGGCACGCGAGACGATGGATATCTTTGCGCCGCTTGCGGGGCGGATGGGCATGCAATGGATGCGCGAGGAACTTGAAGACCTTGCCTTCAAGGTGCTCAATCCCGAAGGGCGCGCCTCGATCATGCGCCGGTTCATCACGCTTCAGAAAGAAACCGGCGACGTGATCCAGCGGATCACCGGCGATATGCGCGGCGAGTTTGCCGCGCTTGGCATCGAGGCCGACGTGTTCGGGCGGGCGAAAAAGCCTTATTCGATCTGGCGCAAGATGCAGGCGAAGGACCAGGGGTTCTCGCGGCTTTCGGACATCTATGGTTTTCGGATCATCACCGGGAACGAGGTCGATTGCTACCGCGCGCTTGGGGCGATTCACCTGCGTTGGCGGGCCGTGCCGGGGCGGTTCAAGGATTACATCAGCCAGCCGAAATCGAACGGCTACCGGTCCATTCACACGACGGTTTCCGGACGCGACGGGCGGCGGGTCGAGGTTCAGATACGGACCCAGCAAATGCACGACGTGGCCGAATCCGGCGTTGCGGCGCATTGGTCTTACAAGGACGGTGTGCGTGGCGAAAACCCCTTCGCCGTTGATCCCGGCAAGTGGATCAATACCCTCGCCGAGCAGTTCAGCGCCGAGGACGATCACGACGAATTCCTCGAGGCCGTAAAGCTCGAGATGTATTCCGACAAGGTTTTTTGTTTCACGCCCAAGGGCGAGGTTGTCAAACTGCCCCGCGGGGCGACACCGCTTGATTTCGCCTATGCGATTCACACGCGGATCGGTCATGCCTGTGTCGGGGCCAAGATCGACCATATGCGCGTACCGCTCTGGACCCGCATCAAGAACGGCCAGTCGGTCGAGATCATCACGGCCGAAGGTCAAGCGCCACAGGCGACCTGGCTTGATATCGCGACCACGGGCAAGGCGCGTTCGCAGATCCGGCGGGCCCTGCGCGAGGTTGACCGGGAACGGTTTATCAAGCTGGGTCGTGAACTCGCCCGCGCCGCGTTCGAACATGTTGGCAAGAAAGCCACGGACAAGGCGCTCGATATGGCGGCGCAGACCTTGCGGCTTCAGGATCGCGACGAACTTCTGGCGCGCATGGGGAGTGCGGAGCTTACGGCGCATGAGGTTGTGCAGGCGGTTTACCCTGATCTCGTACCGGCAGAGGGCGACGAGGTTTCGACCGACCGGGCGGTGATCGGTCTCTCCGAAGGGCAGAGTTTCCATCGCGCCCCCTGTTGCCAGCCGCTTCCGGGCGAACGTATCGTGGGGATCACGTATCGCGGTCAGGGCGTGGTGGTGCATGCGATTGATTGCGAGTCACTCAGCAGTTACGAAGAACAGCCGGATCGCTGGATCGACCTGCACTGGAGCTCGGGAAAGCACAAGGCGGTCTACACGGTGATGCTCAATATCACGATCGGGAACGATGCCGGCGTGCTTGGGCGGGTCTGTACGTTGATCGGCGAAAACAAGGCGAACATATCGGACCTCGAATTCGTCGACAGGAAGCCCGATTTTTACCGCCTTTTGGTGCATGTTGACCTAAGAGATGCAGAGCATCTGCACTCGCTCATGATGGCGCTTGCCGCCGAGAGCGATGTGGCGGAAGTAGAGCGGTATAGAGACCCCGGCCTTGCAAAGGTTTCGGCAGGGTCAAAATAGCAAGGGACGCACAAGGGTGGTCTTCAAGCGACGGGACAGGCGGCCGATCTACCAGATCGTGTTTGACTTTTTCTGGCCCAAGGGGGGCTGGACCCGCGCGTTCTACTATGTGCGCCATCGTCTGCGGCGGTTGCCGGGCACACCCGAATTCATCGCCCGTGGCGTTTGGGCCGGGGTGTTCACGACCTTTACGCCATTCTACGGGATGCATTTCGTGGTTGCGGCAATCATCTCGCGGGTCGTGAACGGCAATCTTCTTGCGGCGTTGTTGGGGACGTTTTTTGGCAATCCGCTGACCTATCTGCCGATTGGCGTCATATCGCTCAAGACCGGGCATTTCCTTCTGGGGACACAGTTCGACGAGGGATCGCATCATTCCCTTGTCGGGAAATTCGCCTATGCGGGCATGGACCTTTGGCGCAACGTGGTGGCGTTGTTTACAGAACGGGAGGCGGATTGGTCGGCGCTGCGGCTGTTCTGGAACGAGGTGTTCTTTCCCTATCTCGTGGGCGGTATCGTTCCGGGGATCATTGCCGCAACGGTTGCCTATTACATCAGCGTGCCGGTGATCCGGGCCTATCAGAAACGGCGCACGGCCAAGATTCAGAAAAAGATGGCTGCCCTGCGCGAACGGGCTCGTCAGCAGGCGGCGCTTCGGGCCGAAGAAGAAAACGGCAAGGGCTGAGAAACGGGTTTCACCCGGAGAGCCGTCGCACTAGATTTCCCTCAAGAGGTTACAGGAGAGCTGCGATATGCTGCGACTAGGGGTGAATATTGATCATGTGGCCACGGTGCGAAACGCGCGTGGCAGTGCCTATCCCGATCCGGTTCGGGCCGCCAAGATGGCCGAGGCGGCGGGGGCGGACGGGATCACCGCGCATCTGCGCGAAGACCGGCGCCATATCCGTGACGAGGATATTGATGCGTTGATGGAAAACCTTTCGGTGCCGCTCAATTTCGAAATGGCGGCGACGGAAGAGATGCAGCAGATCGCCCTGCGTCACGTGCCGCACGCGGTTTGCATCGTGCCGGAGAAACGCGAGGAACGGACCACGGAAGGCGGTCTAGAGGTCGCGCGCGAGGAGAACCGGATTGGCGATTTCATCGCGCCCCTGCGCGATGCGGGGTGCCGCGTGTCGCTTTTCGTGGCGGCGGACAAGCCGCAGATCGAGTCGGCAGCCCGGATCGGGGCGCAGGTCGTCGAGCTTCATACCGGGGCGTATTGCGATTTGCATTACGAAGGTCGGTTGGATGAGCGCGATGCCGAACTGGAGCGCCTGCGCGAGATGTCGACCTATGCGCATTCGCTTGGTCTCGAGGTCCATGCAGGGCATGGGCTGACCTATGACACGGTGCAGCCGATCGCGGCCTTCCCGGAGGTCGTCGAGCTGAACATCGGGCATTTCCTCATTGCCGAGGCGATCTTTGTCGGGCTGGAGCCGGTTCTCAAGGAAATGCGCCGCCTCATGAACGAGGCGCGGGAATGATCCTCGGTATCGGAACCGATCTCGCCAATATCGACCGCATTTCGAATACGCTCGACCGGTTTGGCGACCGTTTCCGCAATCGTGTCTTCACCGAGGTGGAACAGGCCAAGGCCGAGCGGCGGCGCGACACGGCCGGCACCTATGCCAAGCGCTGGGCCGCGAAAGAAGCCTGTTCCAAGGCGCTTGGCACGGGCTTGCGCATGGGGATTGCCTGGCGTGACATGGCGGTCAGCAACCTACGGACAGGACAGCCGGTCATGGAGGTCACGGGATGGGCCGCGGAACGCCTCAAGGAGATGACTCCGGACGGGCACAAGGCGATTATCCATGTGACGCTGACCGACGACCACCCCTGGGCACAGGCCTTTGTGGTCATCGAGGCGCGGCCCCTGGCGCAGTTGGGTTGACACCTGAGCGCCGGAGCCGCATGTAACCCGCATCATTCAGCACCCCGAGAGGCAGGCATATGGCAGGCGAAGCCAAGAAGCAGAACGCGTTCATCGAGACCGTCAAGACAGTCGTTTACGCGCTCCTGATCGCGGGTGTGTTCCGAACCCTCTTTTTCCAACCATTCTGGATTCCGTCCGGGTCGATGAAGGATACGCTCCTGATCGGGGATTTCCTGTTCGTGAACAAGTTCGCCTACGGGTATTCCTATGCGTCCTGCCCGTCCGTGCGTTTGCCGCAATTCGGCGTCAATATCGACGCCAAGGATCTTTGCGGTGTGTTTGATGGAGACAACAAGCGATTCCTCGGCTCTGAGCCGGAGCGCGGTGATGTCGTGGTGTTCCGGCACCCGGCGACCGGCTTTGACTATATCAAGCGGCTGGTGGGGATGCCGGGCGACACGGTGCAGATGAAGGCCGGGGTGCTTCACATCAACGGCGCGCCGGTGAAGCTCGAGGATGGGGGCGTGTTCGAAGAGACCGCCGGGCCGCAGGGCCCGCAAGGCTTGCGGCCGCGCTGTGCCAATGGGCCGGTGGGGGATGGCGGCGCCTGTCTCAAGACGCGCCAGATCGAGACGCTTCCGGGCGGTGTCGAGCACGCGATCCTGAACATCACCAACCAGTCTTCGGATAACACGGGGGTCTACTCCGTGCCGGAGGGGCATTATTTCTTCATGGGGGACAATCGCGACAACTCGACCGATAGCCGGGTGCCACAGGTGGCGCGGGGCGTCGGGTTCGTGCCTTATGAAAACCTGATCGGGCGTGCGGACCGGATCATGTTCTCCTCTGCCGGGCGGTCCATGTTCTTTTTCTGGACCTGGCGCGGCGATCGGTTCTTCAAGGCGATCCAGTGAAACTTTCGGCGGAGCTGAAGGCGCTTGAAGCGCGGATCGGGCACCGGTTTTCCCGCCCGGAGCTTCTTGTGCGCGCAGTGACGCATTCGTCGATGTCGTCCCCGACACGGGACGACAATCAGCGGCTTGAATTCCTTGGTGACAGGGTGCTTGGCCTTGTCATGGCCGAGGCGCTATTGGCGCAGGATCGCAAGGCCACGGAAGGGCAGCTTGCACCGCGTTTCAACGCGCTTGTGCGCAAGGAAACCTGTGCCGACGTGGCACGCGAGATCGCGCTTGGCGAAGCGCTGAAACTTGGCCGCTCGGAGATGCTCTCGGGGGGGCGGCGCAAGCAGGCGCTTCTTGGCGATGCGATGGAGGCGCTGATCGCGGCGGTGTATCTTGATGCGGGGTTCGAGACCGCCAAGGATATGGTGGTGCGGCTTTGGGGGGACCGGGTGCACCAGGTCGAAGCCGATGCGCGCGATCCAAAGACCAGCCTTCAGGAATGGGCGCAGGGCCGCGGGATGAAGCCGCCAAGCTATGAAACGGTCAGCCGGAGCGGCCCGGACCATGCGCCCGTGTTCCATATTGTCGTGCGGATCGACAACGGCGAGAGCGCCGAAGCCAGCGACACGTCAAAACGCAAGGCAGAGCAAGCGGCGGCAAAGGCACTATTGGAGCGCGTCAGCACGGGTTGAGACGCTTTGCTATGGCGCGTTTGGCGGCTATCGTCTAGGAACGCAGCTTCACGTCATCCTGGAAGGCTTCATATGACCACACGTGCCGGATTCGTTGCCCTTATCGGGGAACCCAACGCGGGAAAATCGACCCTGACCAATCGCATGGTGGGGGCGAAGGTGTCGATTGTGACCCATAAGGTTCAGACGACCCGCGCCCGCATTCGTGGCGTCGCCCTTGAAGGCGAGAGCCAGATTGTCTTTGTCGATACGCCGGGCCTGTTCCGGCCGCGACGGCGGCTTGACCGCGCGATGGTGGCCGCGGCTTGGGGCGGGGCGGCGGATGCCGATATCATCGTCCTGTTGGTCGAGGCGCATCGCGGCATTACCGAAGGCGTTGAAACCATCCTCGAAGGGCTGGCCGAATTGCCCAAGGGGCGCAAGGTCGCGCTTGCGATCAACAAGATCGACAAGGTGAAATCCGAGGTGCTTCTCGGGCTGTCCAAGGCACTGAACGACCGGTTCGATTTTGCCGAAACCTTCATGATTTCCGCCGAGAAGGGACACGGGGCGCAGCACCTCAAGGAATGGCTGGCCGAGGAGCTGCCGGAGGGGCCGTGGCTCTATCCCGAAGATCAGATCGCGGACCTTCCGCTGCGGATGATCGCGGCGGAGATGACCCGCGAAAAGCTTACCCTTCGTTTGCATCAGGAATTGCCCTACCAGCTCACCGTCGAGACCGAGAACTGGGAAGAGCGCAAGGATGGCTCGGCCCGGATCGACCAGCTTATCTACGTCATGCGCGACGGCCATAAGGGGATCGTGCTTGGCAACAAGGGCGAGACGATCAAATCCGTGTCCAAGGCGGCGCGCGAAGAGCTTGAGGAATTCCTTGGCCGCAAGGTACATCTTTTCCTGCAGGTGAAGGTGCGTCCGAACTGGCTTGAGGAAAAAGAGCGCTATTCCGAGATGGGGCTCGATTTCCGCGACGGGAATGCATGAGCCGGCTGGCGGCGAAATTCTGGGTCCAGGCCTATATGGCGCGGCTCGAGTTGGCCGGTATCCCGGCCTATGTCGTGGCGCATGGCGACGACACGGCGGGGGCGGTTCTTGTGAAGTTGGCGACGCTTGACGGGCAGGCCGTTGCGTATCAGCGGTCTTTCGATCTCATGTCCGGGGATCGCAAATGGGTGGTCCTTGCCGAGGGGGAGGAGGCGTCGGTCGATGCAGCCCTTCGCCGCCAGAGAGAGTTTGACCCGGATGTCTGGGTGATCGAGGTCGAGGACCGGCAGGGGCGGCATCTTCTTGATGAACCGGGGTTGGAAGCCTGATGGAGTGGCGTGACGAGGGGATCGTTCTGAGTAGCCGGAAACACGGCGAGACCTCGGTGATCCTTGATGTCTTCACGCCGGACCATGGCCGCCATGCGGGCGTTGTGCGCGGCGGGACCAGCCGAAAGATGGCGCCCATCCTTCAGCCGGGCGGGCAGGTTGATCTGGCCTGGCGCGCACGTCTTGAGGCGCATATCGGGTCTTTCACCGTCGAACCGGTGCGCAGCCGGGCCGCCGCCCTTTCGGATCGCATGACGCTGGCCGGGTTGAACGCGGTGACGGGGCTTTTGTCTTTTTGCCTGCCCGAGCGGGAGCCGCATCCCAAGCTCTACAAGCGCAGCGAACAGCTTCTTGACCTTCTGGGCCAGGATGAGATCTGGCCGTTGGCCTATCTGCGCTGGGAGCAGGCGCTTCTCGAGGATTTGGGCTTTGGCCTCGACCTCAGCGTCTGTGCGGCGACGGGGGCGACGGACGGGCTTTGCTATGTTTCACCCAAGAGCGGCCGGGCGGTCTCGGCGCGCGGTGCGGGGGACTGGGCGGATCGCATGTTGCCCTTGCCGCCCTGTCTTCTTGGGCAAGGCGATGCGCCGGACGAAGAGATTCTCATCGCGCTACAGACGACGGGCTATTTCCTTGAGCACAAGCTCGCGCCGGAGCTTGGCCACAAGCCGATTCCCGAAGCCAGGGCGCGGTTGATGGATGCCTTCAGTCGTCGCTTTGCGATGCGGTAAAGAGCATCTTGCGACCGGCATCGTTGCTCAGGATCATGATATCACCGCTGATCTCGACAAGGGTCATTTCGGAGAGTGCCTCCAAATAAGCGACTTCTGCCTTGTAATCGCGACAGGCCATTTTCGTCCCGGCGAGGGGACCGAGGTCAAGCCATGGGTAGGGTGCGCTTTGGGTCGTGAAAAAACGGTTGCAGGGTGCCTGCCCGGACACTTTGCCATCCTCGCCAAATTGTAGCGTGGCGCGGAAGGGGAAGGGGGTGTCGTCGATCTCTGTCAGGGTCCAGAGGCGGTCTCCGCCATATCCGGTCACGGTTTCATCCTTGAAACAGGCAGCCAGGGTCAGGCCGAGAATGAGGGCAAGGGTCAGGCGGAACATATCTTAACCATAAAGCGCAAGGATCAGGTCTACCAGAGTGCCGAGGGCATTTTCATTGTCGACCCCATCGCGACCGGACATTTCGGCCATGCCGAGACGCGCTCCGTAGAGAATGCGCGACAGTTCCGGGTTTGAAAGGCCGATTTCCGCGAGGAGATGATCGAGCGTCTCCATGCGCCTTGTATCGACGCGGCCGACAGTGGCGGCGGCGGTCGCATTCTCATGCGCCCAAGCCCGGATCGCGGGCTCCAAAGCGGTGCCGTGATTGGCAAGAGCGTTCCGGGTGCCGGGATCGGATTGGGCGAAATGGCGCAGGCGCTGCACCGGTGTTCCGTCCGTGTTTAGAAGCGCGTCCAGCGCATGAAGGCTTTGGTCTTCCCAATGGCGCAGCATCGCCTCGTGAAAGGCGGGCACGTCTTTGAAGTGCCAGTAGAAAGAGCCCTTGGTGGTCTTGAGACCCCGTGCAAGAGCCTCTGCCTTGAGCGCAGAAGATCCCTGCGCCACGAGCGCATCAAAACCGGCATGTATCCAGCTATCGGGAGAGAGACGTGTCGCTGCCATGACCTAGGGGTAAGGGAGAGATGCGCTATTTTGCAAGTGCAGCATTGCCGCATTGTGCAGTTGCAGAAAAACTGTGGCGGATTCACAAGAAAACCCCGGCACAAAGGCCGGGGTCTATCCTTTCTCGAAGGAAATCGCGCGTTACCCGAGCAGGCGGCGGGCGATCACCTGTGCCTGAATCTCGGCAGCACCCTCAAAAATGTTGAGGATTCGCGCATCGCAGAGGATGCGGCTGACCTGGTATTCAAGGGCAAAGCCGTTGCCGCCATGGATCTGCAGCGCGTTGTCTGCGCTGGCCCATGCAATGCGGGCGCCAAGAAGTTTCGCCATGCCGGCCTCAAGATCGCAGCGGTGGCCATTGTCTTTTTCCCAAGCAGAGTAGTAGGTGAGCTGACGGGCGATCATGATCTCGACGGCCATCATGGCGAGCTTGCCCGCGACCCGCGGGAAGTTGATGAGCGATTTGCCGAACTGCTTGCGGTCTTCGGCATATTGCATGCCGACCTCAAGCGCGTTCTGGGCCACGCCGACGGCGCGGGCGGCAGTCTGGATGCGGGCGGCCTCGAAGGTTTTCATGAGCTGCTTGAAGCCCTGACCTTCTTCGCCACCAAGGAGGTTTTCCCCCTTGACCTTGAACCCGTCAAAGCCAAGCTCGTATTCCTTCATGCCGCGATAGCCGAGAACCTCGATCTCGCCGCCGGTCATGCCTTCGGTCGGGAAGGGGTTCTCGTCGGTGCCGGGCGTCTTTTCGGCCAGGAACATCGACAAGCCGCGGTGATCGGTCGTGCTCGGGTCTGTGCGCGCCAGAAGGGTCATGACATGGGTGCGGGCGGCGTGGGTGATCCAGGTCTTGTTGCCGGTCACTTCCCAGTTGCCATCCTCGGTCTTGACCGCGCGCGTGCGCAGGGAGCCGAGGTCGGAGCCGGTATTGGGTTCGGTGAATACGGCCGTGGGCAGGATTTCGGCGGATGCGAATTTGGGAAGCCAGTATTGCTTTTGCTCCTCGGTGCCGCCTGCTTCGACAAGTTCTGCGGCGATCTCGGAACGCGTGCCGAGGGAGCCCACACCGATATAGCCGCGCGAGAGTTCCTCGGAGACGACAACCATCGACGCCTTGGAAAGGCCAAGCCCGCCATATTCCTCGGGGATGGTCAGCCCGAACACGCCCATCTCGCCAAGCTCCTCGATGATCTCCATCGGGATCAGCTCGTCCTTGAGGTGCCATTCATGGGCGTTCGGCACGACACGGTCATCGGCATAGCGACGGAATTGTTCACGGATCATCTCGAGGTCTTCGTCGAGGCCGGTGGCGCCAAAGGTCGCATGGCCGGCGTTGTCTCGCATCAAGGCGACGAGTTCCATGCGCGCGGCCTGTGTGTTGCCCTTGGTCATGAGGGTTTGCGCAGCGTCGGTCTGAAGCGGGCCGAGCGCGTCGAGGCCAAGCCCGAGATCCGTGAGGCGGAACATTTCGTTCTGGCTCATCGGGATGCCGCCGGAAATATGGTTCAGGTATTCGCCAAAGCCGATCTGGAGGATCAGCTGTTCCATCTTGCCGAACTTGCCATCCTCGGAGAGGCGCTCGGCCCATTTCTGCATCTGGCGAAGCGATTCGACATAGGTTGCTAGCCATGAGAGGCCATGGGCGGCCGCCTGGTTGGCTTCGATCAGGCCCGCGGAGACGCGACCATCCTTGGTCACGAGCGCGCGCAGGGCTTCGGTTGCGGTTTCCATAATTTTCTCGGCCGGGGCCACTGCGGCGGCGGTCAGCGCCGTCAGGTCGGGGAGAAGAGCGGAGTTTGTCATCGTCAGGTCCTGTCCGTCATGGGCCATGAATCGTGTCCTTCATCTTGCTGCAGTGTGACATAATCCTTTTGCAGTTGCAGCGCAACATTGATGCCAAGTTTTGCAGTGATTTGTTCGTTTGTTGCGCGTTGATTTTTTGCGCTGCGGCGCAAACGAACATATAGCTTGGGGATGGAATTCGTCCTCAACGATATGTCGATTGCCGTTTTTGCGCTTGCCTGCGGGATCGCCCTTGTGGCGGGGGTGGTCAAGGGCATGGTGGGATTCGCCATGCCGATGATCCTCATTTCCGGGCTGAGTTCGGTCATGGCCCCGGAGCTGGCGCTTGCGGGGCTCATCGTGCCGACATTGGTGACGAACGGGATGCAATCCTTGCGGCAGGGCACGGATGCGGCGGTAGCGTCGATCCGGAAATTTCGGGTTTTCCTCGGGGCGGGGTTTGTCATGCTACTTGTTTCGGCCCAGTTCGTGCGGGTCTTGCCCGGGGATGTCATGCTTTTGTTGATCGGCGCGCCGGTGACGGTTTTCGCGGTGATCCAACTGGCCGGCCTGCGACTGCATCTCAAGGCGGCCTCGGCGCGGCTCGAGGTGCTGATCGGGGGTTTTGCCGGGGCGATCGGCGGATTGTCCGGCATCTGGGGGCCGCCGACGGTGCTCTACCTGACGGCGCTCAATACCGAGAAGACCGAACAGATCCGTGTGCAGGGGGTGATCTATGGCCTTGGGGCCGCGGCCCTGTTCCTGGCGCATATCGCGTCGGGCGTTCTGGGATGGGCGACGTTTCTGTTTTCACTGAGCCTTGTTCCGCCTGCCGTGGTCGGGATGTGGATTGGCGGGCATATCCATGATCGGATCGACCAGGCGAGCTTTCGCAAGGCAACCTTGATCGTGTTGCTTTTGGCGGCGCTCAATCTCGTGCGGCGGGCGGTGATTGGCTAGGGTTAATGGGGCCTGACCCTAAGCGCCGCGTGGCACCCCAGGAGCGCGGCCGCGTCCGATAGGATCAACGAGACCGGTGGCAGACCGGCGCCGGGTGGGCCTGCGGCGCGGTAGGAATCCGCGAAGATGTCCGGGGCATGAGAGAGGACACGCCGCGCAACCCCGCCCGCCAGAGCGAGCCCGTCCAGGGGCGAATACTGGGTGGCCAGTATGGCGCACAGAGAACCAATCAGGGCGGAATAGTCTCTTATATAGTCTCTATCGCCGCCTCCGGCGCAAAAGCGGGCAAAGCCGCGACCGCTGAAGAGATCCTCGACCGAGATGGCGTCGGGCAGGGCCGTTGCGAGGGATGCAGGCAGGGGGCTTTGGCCGTATTCTGTTGGCTGGGTGTGGGTATCGTTGAGGAGTGCGCAGACATTCATGCCGGTGCCGATCCCGATGGCGAGGCGTTGGCCGTTGGGGTGGAGGCCCGGCGTGGTGACGAGGGGGCGCTGCATGGGCTTGAGAGGCAGTGCAAGGGCAAGTGCTTCGAGGTCGTTCAGGAGCAGGGGGCGACAGCCGAGCAGGGGCGTGAGGGCGTCCGGGTCGATGGTCCAGTCGCGGTTGGTCAGGCGCGGGGGACAGGCCGAGACCGGGCCGGCCATGGCAATACAGGCGGCCTTGGGACGGGCTCCGGTTTCGGCGAGAAAGGATCGCAGAATTGCGGGGAGATCGACAAAGCTGTCGTTGTGGTAATGGCGGGTCGTGTCGATCAGGGGGCTGGTGGCGTCGGCCAGCGCCAGGCGGCTATGGGTGCCGCCGATATCGGCAAGAAGCCACATCACTCGGACGGGTGGGGCGCCTCGAACCACGCCAGAAGCGCCGCGGGTTTCGGGGGCAGGGGGCTGGCAATTCCGCCTGAGAAATCAATGAGTTTATCCGCATTCATCGGGTTCGTGCCGACAAGAACAGCGGCCCCTTTTTCGAGCGCCGTTCCGATCATGTCACGAAAGCCGCGACCGTCGGCCTCTTGTTTGCCGAACTTGTTGAGGATGAAGATATCGAAATCGGTTTCCATGCTCTGCGAGACCTTCGCGGCGGCGGTTTCCAGGGCTTCGGGATTGAGGCGGCATCCCCTGGCGTCCTTGCCGAGATATTGCGAGATACGGACCTTGGGGCCATCCGGGAGGATCTTTACATCCATGTCGCAGCGATGGGGGGTGCCGTTCTCGGTATTGATCTGGACGATGCCACAGGTGCGCACGCCGCGCGCCTTGAGGGTTTCGGCAAAATCGGCCAGCAGGAGGTCAAGCTCACCGCGGCCCTCGGTCATGGTATAGGCGATCTTCATGGCCAATTGTCCTAGCGCGAGACGGGCGTTTGGGGAACAAAATTCTGTGTCGGATCGGCCCGAAATCCCATGTCGGTATTACGTCGGTATCGCGTCGGTATTACGTCGGTGCGAATTGTGGCCCTCAGAGCAGGGCCTTGCCTTCGGCGCAGAGGCGGCGGACGCTATCGGAGAAGAGCTTCATGTCGATGCCGATGGCGACAAAGCTCGCGCCCGCGTCGAGCCACTTGCGTGCAGGCTCTGCCCCGGAGGTCAGGATGCCCGCGGCCTTGCCGGATGCGGCGATCTTGCGGATGGCGGTCTCGATGGCCTCTTGCACCTCGGGCGCGCCGGGGTTGCCGGGATGGCCCATGTCGGCGGAGAGGTCGGCGGGGCCGATAAAGACACCATGCACGCCATCGACGGCGAGGATCTCGTCGAGATTGTCGAGCGCGGTGCGGCTTTCGGCCTGCACGATGAGGCAGACCTCGTCATTGGCGGTCTCGACATAGTCGGCAATCTCGCCAAAGCGCGAGGCGCGGGCGCCGGACGCCCCCATGCCGCGGATGCCAGCGGGCGGGTAGAGCATGGCGGCGGCCATGTCGCGGGCCTGCTCGGCGGTATCGACCATGGGCACGAGGACGGTCTGCGCGCCCGCGTCGAGCACCTGTTTGACCATCCAAGCCTCGCCCACGGGGATGCGCACGACAGGGTGGCTTTGCGACCCGTTGAGCGCGGTGAGGGCGTCCTTGAGGCTTCGGATGTCGTTGGGGGCGTGTTCGCCGTCAAGCACGAGCCAATCGAACCCGGCGGTCCCGATCATCTCGGCAAGGGAGGGTTCGGCGGTCACGACCCAGAGGCCGATCTGGGGCGTTTGGGTCGCAAGGGCGGCCTTGAAGCTATTCTTGGGCGCAGGCATGGGAATTCCTTCTGGTCTTGTGCCGCGCCAGAATGGGGGCGCGGCGCGGGGTTTGTCCAGCAGGATCAGGGGGCGATGATCGGCTGCGCCTTGAGCGCGCTTTCGCGGGTCTCGGCCCCTTCGAAGCGCGAGCCATGTTCAAACCAAGAGCGCGGTGCGGGCGCGCCCCAGAGGGTCTGGCGCTGGGGGTCTTTGAGATCCCATTTGATCGGCTCGAGATCGGGATCGACGGTTTGGTAGTCGGAACAGTAGATCTCGATCCGGTGGCCATCGGGGTCCAGCACGTAGAGGAAGAAGGCGTTGGAGATGCCATGCCGTCCGGGGCCGCGTTCGATATTGTCGACCCAGCCGGTGGTCGACATGAGATCGAGCAGGTCGATGATATTGAGCGGGTTTGGCACCCAGAAGGCCGTATGGTGCAGGCGCGGGCCGGTGCCGTTGGTAAAGGCCACGTCATGCACGCCGCCCTTGCGATGCATCCAGGCGGCCCAGATACGCCCGGTCTCGGCATCCTCTGTGTATTCCGTCGTGCGGAATCCAATGTCGTTGTAGAAGGCAACGGAGGCATCGACGTCGGAAGAGAACATGTTGAAATGGTCGATGCGAAGGGCTTTTACGCCTTTATAGAGACTGTATTGCTGATGGATCGGGGGCAGGCGGTCCATCTTGACGTAAAATTCCAAAGGGATGCCCCAGGGATCGCGGGTGCGCAGGGTGCGGCCCATATGCGGGCGATCAACCCATTCGACCGGGAGATCGCGGGCGGCGAAATAGGCAGCAGCCTTGTCGAGATCGGGGTCATCGAAAAGTTTGAACCCGAGCACGCCGACATTCGCGGCGTCGGCCTGTTCGAGAATGATGCAGTGGTGGCCGCGTTCCTCCATGGCGCGCATGTAGATGCGTGTATCGTCCTCGTGGGTGACCTGGAGGCCGAGCGTATCGACGTAGAAGGCGCGGGACTTGGCGAGGTCGGTGACGCGGTATGCCACGTGGCTCAGGCGGACGATGTTGAACGGCGGATACAGGTTCGGCGCGGGTACGGGCATGGGCTTTCCTTCTCCAAAATAGTTCACATGTTAAATATTTTGCGCCTTTCGGTCAACGAGAACGAGCCTAGCCTCGTCATGGGGCCGGTTCAAAACGGAAACACCGCGCGACATCCAATATGTCGCACGGCGTTGCGGTCCGGGTTCTTGGCGGCGGTCAGGCGATGAGCCGGGCCTCGTGCCGTTTGAGGCTCATGCGGGCGGCACCATAGCCATCAAGGCCTTGGCGGGTCGCCAGTTCGGGGAAGAGTTCGTAGAGCTCTTGGCGCTGGGGCGAAGACATGCTGTCGAGAGATTGGTCGCCCGGTTGGAAGCTCTCGGTCCAGGCGTTATCGGCCAGCACGACTTCGTGTTGATCGAACATGAAGTGCAGATAGCTCACGCCCTTTGGGGCGACGATCTCCACGCCCGCCTGATGGGTCAGGTGCTTGGCGGCGGCAAGCACTTCGTATTCATCGAAATAGAGCACCGAGCGGTCCCCTGTCAGGAGCATCCGGTGGTTTGGCGAGACGAGCATGTCGCGTTCGGGGATGTTTTCGCCAAGGCTTCCGGCGCGGATCAGGACCGGGCGCAGATGCGGGCGCAGGAGAAGCTCGGATTGGGTCAGGTCGCGGCGACCGACCCAGCGGATTTCCTGTAGCCCGTTATCGCGGGTGACAATGCGGTCTCCGGCGCGCAGGTCTTCGACAAGACACTGGCCGCGCGCCGTGGCAACAAGGGTTCCGGGGGTGAAGCAGGGCACGAAGGTTTCGATGTCCTGATAGTTGATGTTGACCGTTTCCCCGGTCGAGGCGTTGTAGAGCTGAATCTCGCCGTTGAACCCGGCATTGCCGTTGTTTTCCGGGGTCTGCGTCATGCTGGTGATGACGAAGCCCTGTTGCAGCAGGACGGACAGGTCGAGCACATCATTGTCGTCGCCGCCAGAGCCGCCGAGCACCGTGACGTCGCCGCTTGAGGTGATCGTGAACCGATCCGCACCGTCGCCGCCCGAGAGGGTGTCATTGTCGCCACCGCCCAGGATGGTGTCATTGCCTGCGCCACCTTCCACGCTGTCGGTTCCGGCACCGGCGGTGATATAATCGTCGCCTTCGCCCGCGAAGATGGTGTCGTTGCCCGCGCCGCCGTCAATCACGTCATCCCCTGCCTCGGGATAGGTCGCGACGAGGGACACCTCGTCGAGCGTCACCGCCGGGTAGGTGGCCGTGGGATCGTCGGAGCCGTTGGGGCGCAGCTGGATGCCCGTCACGCCCGCGGGGGCGGTAAAGCTGATCTCGTAGGGTTCGTAATCGGTCCCCTGCACGATGGTCGAACCGAGCAGATTGCCGTTCTGGTCGAGGATCTCGAAATTGACGGGAATGTCCTGCGGGGTAAACCACTGGCCGCCCTCGTAATCCGTCGACTGGGCGTTGAAGGTCAGGGTGTAGTCCTGGCCCGCCTCAAGGGGGTCGTTGAGCGTCTGGCTGATGGCTTCCTGGGGGCGGTCTGTGTAGCTCCACATGGTGATGTAGCCGGTGCCGTCGGAGGCATCGAGGGACGGGTTCCAGTATTCCGAGCCGGTGCCATCGTCGGGCGAGTCGGGTGAGCCAGAGACGTTCGACCAATTGTCGAGGCCGTTTACCCCGTTGGCGCTATGGGTGCCGTCTTCGAAAGAGCCGTTGGACAGAAGTTCGGGTCCGACGCCGATCAGGTCGTCACCCTCGCCGCCGTCTATTATATCGTTGCCGGAGCCGCCGAGGATCGTGTCGTCGCCCGCCCCGCCATCTATGGAATCGTTGTCAGCGCCGCCGTCGAGGAAATCGCCGCCGCCGCGCCCGTCGAGCGTATCATCGCCCGCCCCGCCCCAGAATTCATTGGTATAGGCGTCGCTCGGGTCGGTGCTCTCGCCATCATAGCCGATCAGCACGTCATCGAAGTCGGAGCCGACAATGGCGTCGATGCCGCCAGCGTTGACATCGTTGTCGGCATCCCCGCCCGAGAAGGTGTTGGTGGAGAGGTCGACAGTCACGGCAGAGTCGGACTCGGAGTAATTGATCGTGTCCTGACCGCTTCCGCCGCTGAACGTGTCGGCACCGGCCCCGCCAATGATCTCATCATCGCCCGCGCCGCCGGAGATGTAGTTGGCGCCAGACCCCCCTGCTATGTGGTCATCACCACCGCCCGCGTAGATCGTATCATTCCCGCCATTGCCGTGGATCGTATCATCGCCGTTCGTGATCTGGTCGCCTTGCAGGTCGGTATAACCGACATCCATGAGTTCGCCATCGTCAAGCCCGTCGACCTCGCCGTTCGGCGGGAGCACGAGGGAAGCGTTGGCATCAATGTCGATGCCGAACGTGACGCCACTCAGAAGAGGCAATCCTTCGGGAGCGTAGAGGTAAGTTTCACCCTCGACCTGGAAGGCGGCAACCGGCCGAGGGTCGACGCGCAGGCCGAGCAGGCCGAGCGTATAGATTTCGCCGGAGCCAAGATAGGTGATCGGTTCGCTTGTCCCGGTTCCGTCAAAACTAAAGGTGGTGGTTCCGCTATCGCTATTGTCGAGCTGTCCGTCGTCGTCGGAAAAGACGCCGGATTGTTCTGTGCCGAAGTTGAGCAAGTTGGTATCGAGCAACGATCCCAGATTCAGCGACGCAACGCTTCCATCGTAGCGATACACGTTTGAAACAACAAACTCCGACATGACTTACCCTTTACTTTTAACCCGTTCCGCCTGCGGTGCGGACTTCACTGAAATACAGGCCGAGAGAGGCAGCAGCATGTGAAATGCAAAGGAATGACAGTAGTCTTGCTCTGCACACAGACCTGAATTTTCAGTCTGTGTGCTCAAAAAGAATGGTTAAAATATGAAGAAACCCGGTCTTTTCCTGTGCGGATAGGGGCCGGGTTCGGAGGGTTTCTTAGGAAATCCTGGGTAATACAGCGGAAAAATTTGCGGAAAATGCGATGGAAAATGCCCATCCGCGCGCTGCTTTTGGGGGCTGGGGCAGGCGAGGGTTCGCCCGCCCCTTGTCTTATTTCACGAGAAGGCTTGCCTCGTGGCGCTTGAGCGTCAGGCGCGCGGCGGAGAAGTCTTCGAGGGTCTCCGTGTTGCGCAGTTCGGGGAAGAGATCATAGATTTCTTCGCGCTGGGCGCGGTCGATGGCGCCCATCGAGTACGCGCCGGGCTGGAAACTCTCGCTCCATGCGCCGTTGGCGAGCACCACCTCGTGGTTGTCGCAGAGGAAGTGGACATACTCGACGCCGACCGCATCGACCTGTTGCACGCCGTCCATGCCGACAAGGTGCTTGGCCGCGACGAGCACCTCTGTCTCGTTGAAGAGAAGCTGGGCCTGTTCGCTGACCAGAAGCATCCGGTGGTTCGGCGAGACCATCATGTCGCGGTCCGGAAGGTTCGGCCCCAGAGAGCCGGCGCGGATCATCACCGGGCGCAGCTTGGGGCGCGACAGGAGATCGCGGCCGGAAAGCTGTTTCTTGCCCACCCAGCGGATCGTTTGCAGGCCGTTGTCGCGGGTCACGACCTTGTCACCGACCTTGAGGTTCTCGACAGCGACCTCGCCGGAGGGGGTCAGGATCGCGGTGCCCGGCGTGAAGCAGATGATTTCCTCGATGCCGCTGAAGCTCAGGACTTCACCGTTCTCGAAGGTCACGGTGCCTGTCAGGGCGCCATCATCATTGGCATCCGCCGTGGCGTTGATCGTGCGCGAGCCGGAGCCGGTCAGGTCGAGCACGTCCCAGTCGGTCGTGTCGTCCGGGCCGGAACCGCCGCTGATGACATCGCCGCCACCATGGGTGCCGTCAGAGACGAAGAACGTATCGTTTCCGTCGCCGCCCGACATGGTATCCGATCCTTGGCCGCCGATGATCGTGTCATCGCCGTCACCACCGGAGATCAGGTCGTCATCGACGCCGCTGTCGAGGTAATCATCGCCGGAGCCGCCGGTGATCGTGTCGTCGTCATCCTGGCCGAAGATGGTGTCGTTGCCAGCACCACCGTCGATCAGGTCGCGCCCGTTCTCAAGCTCGGGATCGGGATCACCGACCGAGCCATCGTTGGGGATGTTGAGGTAGTCGGGGAAGGCCGGGTCCAGCCCGCCATAGATCAGGTCGTCGCCGTCGCCGCCATCAATGGTATCGTTGCCTTCGCCGCCGATGATCGTATCGTCGCCTGTGCCGCCATAGATCAGGTCTTTGTCAACGCCGCCGTCGATGTAATCATCGCCGGAGCCGCCAAAGATCGTATCGTCATCGTCGCCGGTAATGATCGTGTCATTGCCCGCGCCGCCATCGACGAAATCCTTGTCGTTGTTCGGATCGCTATCGGCGGGAACAGCCGGGAAGCCCATGTAAGAGGGGAAGCCGAGGTCGGGCAGGTCCACGGGATCGCCGGACGAGGAATCGATGTAATCATCGCCGTCGCCGCCTTCGATCGAGTCGGAGCCGTCGCCGCCATAGATGGTGTCATCCCCGGTGCCAGCGAAGATCGTGTCATCGCCGTCGCCGCCATAGATCAAGTCATTGCCGGGCTCATCGCCCGCACCGGGATCGGTGGTCACGGCCACGAGGGACACCTCGTCGAGCGTCACCGCCGGGTAGGTGGCCGTGGGATCGTCGGAGCCGTTGGGGCGCAGCTGGATGCCCGTCACGCCCGCGGGGGCGGTAAAGCTGATCTCGTAGGGTTCGTAATCGGTCCCCTGCACGATGGTCGAACCGAGCACATTGCCGTTCTGGTCGAGGATCTCGAAATTGACGGGAATGTCCTGCGGGGTGAACCACTGGCCGCTCTCGTAATCCGTCGACTGGGCGTTGAAGGTCAGGGTGTAGTCCTGGCCTTCTTCCAGCGGCGCATCGAGGGTTTGGCTGATGGCCTCCTGTGGGCGGTCGGTGTAGCTCCACATGGTGACATAGCCGGTGCCATCCGTGGAATCGAGGGACGGGTTCCAGTATTCCGAGCCGGTGCCGTCATCCGCAGCGTCGGGAGAGCCCGACACGGTCGACCAATTGTCGAGGCCGCTCACGGTATTGGCGGAATGGTGGCCATCCTCGAAAGAGCCGTTGGCCAGCAGTTCCGGGCCGGTCGTCGTGGTCGGGCCGGTGCTGCCGCCGATCACATCGTCGCCGTCGCCGCCATCAATGGTGTCGTTGCCTTCGCCGCCGAAGAGCGTATCGTTCCCGGTGCCGCCGTCGATCGTATCATCGCCGCCTTCGCCGTAGATCACGTCGTTGCCGGCGCCACCGAGCAGGGAATCGCCCACATCGTCGCCGGTGCCGCCGCCGGTCACGACCGGAACGTCAAAGGCGATGTCGGTGACGTTGATGCCGGAGTCGTAGTAGCCGTCTTGTTCGTGGACCACTTCCCAGCGGCTGACCGGCCCTTCGATGGTCACGAGGACAGAATGCTCGGGGTTGTCATCGCTGGTATAGTTTCGGTCGACGCTGGCCGCCGTGTCATTGCCGGGCACGCCATCGGAATTCGAGAGCGAGAGGCCCGAGCCCGCGTCGGACAGGATGACTTCGATCGGGTTGTTGTCCGCGTCATAGGCGCGGACCACGACGCGGCCATCGCCGTCAATGTCGTTGATGCGGAATTCGACGTTTTCGAGCGGTTTGTCCGACGTCCATTGATAGGTCGCGGATTCGTAGTCGTGGTCCAGGTCGGAACTGAGCGAGGATTTTTCACCGACATCCGGGTCGAGATCATCCGTGACCTGGTTCGTGGTTTCGTATTCCGTGTCGGGGTAACCGTTCGTGGCGGTCGTGGTGAAGGTAATGTTGGCGTTGCCGGTGTCCTGTGTGAAATTCGGGACATCGTGGCCATTGTAGAAGCCCGGCCCTTCGGACCATTCAAAGATTTCGCGTGTCGAGGTGGTGGCGCCTTCGCCGCCATTGCCGCCATAGATGGTGTCGTTGCCGTCGCCGCCGTCGATCGTGTCGGCGCCTTCCTGACCGAAGATCAGGTCATCTCCGCCCCCGCCGAAGATCAGGTCGCCCTCGTCTTCGCCGCTTTCCATACCTGCGTCGAAGAACACGTCCGTGATGTTGACGTTGCTGTTGTCGCCGCCATCGTTGGAATGGGTGATTTCAATGCGGGCCACGGGACCAGCGATCTCGACGAGGATCGAATTGTCATCGTCGTCGTTCGAACCGGAATTGCCGGTCGCGCTCGCGGTATCGTCGCCTGCCACGCCATCGGTGTCGCTCAGGTTCAGGTCGGTCGAGGCACTGGCGGTGAGGGTCACGGGGATCTGGTTGCCCGCGGCGTCATAGGCCACGATGTTGACCACCGAGTCGTGGTCGATGTCGTTGACGCGGAAATCCACGTTGCTGACGCTTTCCGAGAAGTCGAGACGGTAAGTAGCGGTTTCGTTGTCGCGGTTGGTTTCCGACTCGAGCGAACTCTCGTCGTTGACGGTTTCCGGTCCGCCGTCGATGCCGTCGATATTCTGGTCGTCCTTCTCGAACTCGGTGTCGACGCCATGCTCATCCACGATCGAGAAGGTGACGTCGACCGAGCCGGTGTTCTGCGTCTGGCCCCCGCTGATGTCTTCGCCGTCACTCAGGGAGCCGCCACATTTGTCGGCAAGGTCGGACCAGTTGAAGCTCTCGCGGGTGGCTTCGGTCGTGTCATGGCCGCTACCGCCGAAGATCGTGTCGTCGCCGTCGCCACCTTCGATGGTATCGCTTCCGCCTTCGCCATACACGAGATCGGAACCCGCGGTGACGCTATCGCCGTCGCCATCGGTATAGGTGGAATCAATGACGTCGTCGTTTTCGGTGCCTTCGACAACACCAGGACCGGTAGGATCAGCCATAGTTACCTCTTCTCCAATCGCGCGGCGGAACCGGACAGGTTTAGGGTCGGGCCCTGCCACAATTCGACAGTCGCCCGGCCAATGTTCCACCGGTCGCATCACGCAGATGCATAAAATTTCTATTGGCCGCCCCGAGCCACCTTTTCGCCCCCCAGTCGGACGCGCCCTGATACTGCTGTAAGTTTGCCGTTAACGGAACAAAAACCTGTTCGTGAGCACGCAAATAAAATGATTCTGATTAATGGAATTGCGCAGGTTACTTGTGGGGCGCCTGTTGAATCGCGCGTTTATTGTTTCTTTGAAATGTGGCGAAATGTGGCAAGCAAGGTCGAAAAGATGCCATTTTTTAGCGTTATTTTAACGAAGTTTCGGGTTTCCAGCGAAGAATGGCACGGAGCGGGGCCTGTGTGTTTCCGTATGGGAACCAATCGGTCATGACCGTAGCGCCCTGTTGTTGTGACTCGATAGTCACATCTGCCTGATCCCAGTCAATTTCCAGTTCGGAAACAATCTTTTGGTGTGGCTGTATTTTTCGCTGCAACCAGAAACAAATGTGATTCGTTTCAAACGTTTAGGCGAATCGGGCGCTTGCCGATCTTACGGGGATTGGAGCTGCCGCTGCGAGGGATATGTCAGCAGCAGCCGGTCGCGCACGACTTCGCTTTCGAGGGTCTGCCCGTCCATCTGGAACCGGCGCAGCATGGACCGTCCTAGATTCACGAAATGCTCTTCCAGGAAGAGATCTGGCGGCAGGGGAATGTCGCAATAGGTATTGCCGGACTTCTTCGTTCCGTCGATCGACAGGGCGACGAAAACGCCCCGGTCGCGCGCGTCTGCGATAGCCTCCATCAGGCGATCCAGCCGGAAGGATTGTGCGCCGTAGAGAATACTTTGCGAATGGGCATAGGGCGGGTCGCAATAGATCAGGTCGCCCGGCGCGGCGCGGGCGAAGGCATCGAGATAGTCGAGCGGTTCAAAAACCGCGCCGGAGACGCGGGGCCGCCACATGGCGACGCGGCGGGCGAATTTCTCGGGTTTGATGACGGGATGCGTGCCGAGCGGCGTCGACATGAGGCCGTCTTTCTTGCGGAAGCGCACCACGCCACCATAGCAGGCCCGGCACAGGAACAGCAGGTCGGCGCCGTTCGGCGCAGCGTTGAACCGGGCGCGGATCGTCTCGTATCGTTCGTGACGGTCGCCCGCGTGAAACCATGCCCAGCGCTCGTCATACCATGACACGAGACGGTCGGGATCTTCGGCGAGGCACTGCCAGATCTCCATCAGCGGGCCATAGGCATCCGACCCGAGGGCGCGTTCCGGGGCGAGATTGGCCATCACACCGGCAGAGCCGAGGAACGGTTCGAGATAGGTTTCGAACCGTTCCGGGAAATGGGCGATGATCTGGTCGGCATAGCGTTGCTTGTTGCCGACCCATTTGATGAGCTGCGTCTTGAACGGCACGATGGCGCGCCCCTCGACGGCGGTCAGGTCGGAAAACAAGGAAGGCTGGTGCATCGCGGGGGCGCTCCGGTGGGGTCGGGCCACAATTGCGCGCTCTGGTCGCGGCGGCAAGGGGGCAGGCCCTCTCGCAACCTTTGCGCGCGTGGTGTAACAAGGCGGTGGATAACAGGAGAGCGGGCCGTGGCAGAGACGGGGCAGGTGTCTTTCAGGACCATCTTGCAGGATTTGCGCAAACCCTATGTGCGGCATGAGTTCCGCACGTCATGGGCCATCGCGCTTCTTTACCGGATGACGAGCCCGCCTTTCGTCTGGGTCTTGCTGCGGTTCGGGCTTGGGCCGATGGCGGTCACGGCGATGGGTTTTGCGCTTGCACTGACCATGCCGCTTCAGGCGCAGTTCCTGCCGCTTGGGATTGCCGGTTGGGTGCTTTTCGCCAGTGGCGCCTTGTTTCAAATCCTCGATTGCGCCGACGGGATGATGGCGCGGCTCACGGGGAAGGCCTCCATCCTGGGGGCAGACCTCGATTACCTGTCGGACATGGTGCAGCACGGGCTTTTCTATGCGGCGCTCGGGCTTTTGGCGGATCGCGCGCTGGGCACGGGGTTCGGCTGGACCGCGATTGCCCTTGCGGCGGCGTTCATTCGCCTCCTGGCGCGGCTGGTGCGCGAACAGGTGGCCCAACGTGTGCCGGAGGCGGGCGAGGCGGGGCCGCTGCGCCTGGTCGACCTGCCGGTTGCCTTCGTGGCGGGGCTTTCGGGGCTTATCCCGTTCATGGCACTTTCGGGGCCATATCTTGGCCATATGGTCGTGGCGCTTTTGATCTATGCGCTTCTCGATGTGGTGGAGGCTTTCCTGCCGATGGCGAAGCCGCCCTATCGCGGGGATGGGACGTGATGCGGTTCCTCGTGTTCTCGGACCTCGATGGCACGCTTCTCGATCATGACACCTATTCATTCGACGCCGCGCGCCCGGCCTTGGCGGCTTTGGCCGGGGCGGGATGCGGCGTGGTGCTTGCCAGCAGCAAGACCGGCGCCGAGATTGCACGGTTGCGTGATGCGATGGGGCTTTCGCGATGGCCCGCGATTGTCGAGAACGGAGCGGGGGTTCTCGAGGCCGGGGCAGCGCCGGACGCCGGGGCAGAGTATGCGCGGTTGCGCGCGTGGCTCGGGGCGTTGCCGCGGGACATCCGGGGCGCGTTTCGGGGCTTTGGCGATATGAGCGTGGCGGAGGTTGGCGCCGCCACGGGGCTTGCGGCGGAAGATGCCGCGCTTGCCCAGCAGAGGGGCTTTACCGAGCCGGGCCTTTGGACGGGCGACGCCGACGGATTGCGCCTGTTCCTGGACAGGGCGGCAGGGGCCGGGATCATGGCGCGGCAGGGCGGACGGTTCCTGACCTTGTCTTTCGGGGCGACCAAGGCGGACCGCATGGCGGAAATCGCGGCGCGCTATGCGCCAAAGGCGACGGTGGCGCTTGGGGATGCGCCCAACGATGCCGAGATGATCGCCGCTGCCGATATCGGGGTCATCGTGCGCAATCCGGGGGCGCCGTCCTTGCCGGACCTGCCCAAAGAACAGGCAAGGCGCATTATTCGCACGCAGCAAAGCGGGCCGGATGGTTGGAACCAGGCGGTGCTCTCTCTACTCTCGGAGGAGAGTGAGACATAGGAGGCCGAGATCCGCATGGCCGATTTTCATCAGAACGGCAATATTGCCACGATGCACAACCTGCGCAGCCGTTCGATCGAAGAACTGACCTACGAGTTGGAGAGCTTTTCGCAAACGCGGCGGATTTCGCTCATCCTGCCGAGCCTCTATTCCGAGCTTGAGGGCGATGCGCTTCCGCGTATCCTCGATGAATTGGCACAGGTGCCCTACCTGCATCGGATCATCATCGGCCTCGATCAGGCCAATGAAGAGCAGTTTCGCCATGCCAAGCAGTTCTTTGCGCGCCTGCCGCAGAATCATATCGTTCTTTGGAACGACAGCCCGCGGATGCGGGCGCTGGGCGCGCGGCTTGGGCAGCATGGGCTTGCGCCGCAGGAGGCGGGCAAGGGCAAGAATGTCTGGACCTGCATGGGCTACCTGATTGCCTGCGCCGACAGCGCAGTCATGGCGATCCATGATTGCGACATTGTCACCTATGACAAGGAGATGTTGGCGCGGCTGGTCTATCCGATGGTGGCGCCGACTTTCCCTTATCAGGTCGCCAAGGGCTATTACCCGAGGGTCGGCGACGGCAAGCTCAACGGGCGGGTGACGCGGCTGTTGGTGAGCCCGCTACTCATCGCGCTCAAGCGCACGATCGGGGACCGTGATTATATCGACTACCTGCGCAGCTTTCGCTACCCGCTCTCGGGGGAGTTCGCGATGCGGACGGCGGTTCTTCCGGACCTGCGCATCCCGAGCGATTGGGGATTGGAGATCGGGGTATTGTCCGAAGCGTGGCGCAACCTTGCGCCCAAGGCGGTGTGCCAGGTCGAGATTTCGGACCGCTATGACCACAAGCATCAGGAGTTGAGCCCGGAGGATGCCTCCAAGGGGTTGAGCCGGATGAGCACGGATATCTGCAAGGCGATCTTCCGCAAGCTGGCCTCGGACGGGACGGTGTTCACGAACCACGTGTTCCGCACCCTGAAGGCGACCTATTACCGCTCGGCGCTTGATCTGCTCGAGGCCTATTACAACGATGCCAAGATGAACGGGCTTTCGATTGACCGGCACAAGGAAGAGCAGTCCATCGAGCTATTCGCGGAGAATATCATGCGGGCGGGGCAGATTTTCCTCGAGAACCCGCACGAGACGCCGTTCATCCCGACATGGAACCGCGTGCATTCGGCGGACGCCGCGTTCCTCACCGACCTGCGCGCCGCGGCGGCGGCGGATGATAAGGAGTTCGGGTAGGGGTTGGGGGATGAGAGGGGGCATTGCCGGGGGCGAGTCGTATGTCTCTTCCCTCCTTGCGAACAGCGCGAGACCGCCCGGAATAGCAACGTAGTTGCCCGGGCGTGCGCCGGACCGTCCCGGCGGTCAGGCGCAGGCAGGACCCTGTATCACGTGAGGGCACCAAGGGTTCTCGAAGACCCTTGGGTAAGCGATTTCGAAATCGCTTGGCACCCGACCAGCCTCAACCCCGGTTGGCGATCCAGCGGCATTGGTAGGGTTCGAGGGGGATATGCGGGCCGGTGGCGTGGATGGGTTCGCCGGTCAGCAGGTCATGCCAGTCCTCGTCCTCGATCAGGTTGATCGCGGTGATCGGGATCAGGACGACCTCGTCGCTCACGTTATGCAGGGCAAAGATGGATTGGTCGCGATCAAGGCTCTGGCGCCAGACGCCGAAGACGCGCTCATCGAGGGTCAGGGTGAATTGCGTTGCGTTGGGGTGGAAGGCGGGTTGCTGGCGTCGGATCTTGAGCCGTGAAGACAGCGCCGTGAGCACGCGCGATTGCGGCGAGGTCGGATCGTCGAGCCTTTCGAGCAATGTCGGGTAGTCCCAGCGGTGGCGGTTGATGGCCCGGTTCATGCCGCGCCGGTCCACCGCGTCGTGGTCATTCGGGGTCGCGAGAAACGAATGGATATAGAGCGCGGGGATGCCTTCGAGGGACATGATGATCGTCTGGGAGCACAGGAAGCGCGGGATGTGATGGGCGTCTTCGCCCTTGAAGGTGCGTTGCATCGCCTCGAAGAAGGTCGTGTTCAATTCATAAGGTGCCTCGCCGCCATCGGGCAGGGCGCGCATCGACACCAGACCGCCAAGGGCGCGCACCGTGTCGATGACCTTGGCCGTCTCGCCCTGCGGCAAGACACCTTCGGCAGGGCGCATGCCGATCCCGTCATGGGAGGCGGTGAAGTTCAGGTAGGCACAGCCAAGTTGGGCCGGGGGCATGCCGCTTTGCCACGCGTTGAGATAGCGGGCCGTGCCCGACAGCATCGCGTGCAGGATGAGCGGCGGCAGCGGGAAGTTATAGACGGCGTGCGCCTCGTTGCGGTTGCCGAAGTAAGACAGGTTCTCGGCCTTGGGCACGTTGGTTTCGGTCAGAAGGACCACGGTTTCGATTGCGAAATCCGCCAGAAGCCGCATGAGCCGCACGATGGCGTGGGTCTGGGGCAGGTGAATCGAGGGGGTGCCGACCTTTTTCCAAAGGAAGGCCACCGCGTCGAGGCGGATGATCCGCACGCCCTTGTCCACGTGCAGGCGGATGATGCGCAGGAATTCGAGAAGCACCTCGGGGTTGCGGAAATCGAGGTCGATCTGGTCGTGGCTGAAGGTGCACCAGACATGGCGCGGCCCGTTCACCGTCTCGATCTCTTGCAAGAGTGGCGTGGTGCGCGGGCGCACGACCTGGGAGAGGTCATCCTTGGGGGAGGCCTCGAAGAAGAACTTGTCATAGGGCGGTTGCCCCTGTCGGTAGGCGTTGAACCATGTGCCCTGAGACGAGACGTGATTGAGGACAAGGTCGCTCATCAGGTGAAAGTCGGACGCGATGCGCGTGATGTCGGGCCAATCGCCAAGCTGGGGATTGACGGCGCGGTAGTCGGTTACGGCAAAACCATCGTCGGAGGTATAGGGAAAGAAGGGCAGGATATGGACCCCGTTCACCACCCCCTTGAGCCGGGCCAGCAGGAAATCATGCAACAGGTCGAGCGGTTTATGCGCCCCGTCGACAAGAGAGTTGCCATAGGTGATGAGGACGGCGTCTTTCTCGGACCACAGGTTATTACCCGGCGCGCGGGCGCGTTTGCGCCGGTGGGTGCCTTCGGGCCAGAAGGCATCAATGACCTTGGAGGCAAGGATGTCGCTGTCGAGGTCGGGATAGATCTCGTGCAGGAGTTCGGTCAGCTTGATACCGAAGGAGTTGTTTTTTTCAGTCATGTTCGTGTGTTGCAGTCCGCACGGATCAATTGGCCCTTGCCTTCAATAGACTGTTGCGGGACCGGGGAAAACAAAAGGGGTTTTGTTGATCGCGGATGGCGTCGGCGTGGGATGCGACCTGCCCGTTTTTTGTGCAGCCGTGCGGTGCGGGCAAGCGAGGGTGCTTGCACGGGGGGATCAGGCGGGTAGGGTCGGCGGGAGCGAACCCTGCATGGAGGCCAAGATGAGCGATCCCTTATTCCAGCCGATTTCCGGCTTTGAGTTGCCGCGCTTTGCCGGGGTGCCGACCTTCATGCGCCTGCCGCATGTGGATTTGGACGATGCGCGGATGGCGCAGGTGCAGATCGGGCTCATCGGCACGCCTTGGGATAGCGGGACGACCAACCGTCCGGGGCCGCGTCATGGGCCGCGCCAGTTGCGCGACATGTCGACGATGATCCGGGCCCAGAATGGGGCGACGGGGGTGCGGCCCTTCGAGATGGTGAACTGTGCCGATCTTGGCGACGTGGCGCCGAACCCGGCGGATATCCTCGACAGCATGGAGCGGATCACGGCGTTTTATGATCGTGTCGTGGCGGGCGGTATCCTGCCCCTGACCGGGGGCGGGGACCATCTTTGTTCGCTGCCCATCCTGCGGGCGGTGGCCAAGGCAGGGCCGGTCGGCATGGTGCATTTCGATAGCCACACGGACCTGTTCAAGGATTATTTCGGCGGCACGCAATACACCCATGGCACGCCCTTCCGGCGCGCCATCGAAGAGGGGCTTCTCGATCCCAAACGCGTGGTGCAGATCGGGATTCGCGGCACGGCCTATGACAGCGAGGACCGGGATTTCGCCGATGCGGTCGGCGTGCGGGTGATTCCGATCGAGGAGTATTTCGCCCGTGGCCTCGACGACGTGATGGCCGAGGCGCGCGAGATCGTGGGCGAGGGGGAGACCTATGTGTCCTATGACATTGATTTCATCGACCCGGCCTTTGCCCCCGGCACCGGCACGCCCGAGGTTGGCGGGCCGAACAGTTTCGAGGCGCTTCAGGTGGTGCGCAAACTCGACGGGCTCAATATCGTGGGTGCCGATCTTGTCGAGGTGTCGCCCCCGTTTGATCAGAGCGGCGGGACGGCGTTCCTCGGCGTCTCGGTGATGTTCGAGCTGTTGTGCCTTATGGCGCAAAGGGTGGCGCGGGGCTGAGACGGAGCACGGGCAAACTATTTGAAAACAGTCGGATGAATTGATCCAGCGCAAGGATTGCTGCGTTGGAAGGATAGAGAATTGCGCCAATAGAGATATTTTTTCAGAAAGGCGCGATCATGATTCGATCCACCCTGGGCAAGGCCCTCCTCACCACGGCACTCACATCCCTCGGCGTGTCCGCCGCGATGGGGCAGGTGGCTGATCCGCTGCTTGATGCGGATTTGGTCGAGCCTTTGAACAGTCAGCATTACGCAACCGACAATGCGTTGATCAGCGGAGACGGGTCGACCGTCTGGGCCACGTCGAGTCAAAGCGGTTTCACACCCACGATCGTGACCTGGACCAAGGAGGGGGGGACGCAATATGTCGGCGGGCCGACCGGTATTTGGTATTTGGGTAGTGTGACGGACACCAGCCGGGATGGCAGCGTTGCCGTCGCTTCCCTGAATGCCAATGGCCGGAACGGTGCATGGCGATGGACCGAGGAAACCGGTTGGGAAGAGATCGGGGGGCTACCGGGGGCGTTGAATGCCTATGCCTTGGGTGTGAACGCGGATGGCACGGTGGTTGTCGGGCAGTCGTCCTCCACGCTCACGAGCGCCTTTCGTTGGGTCGAGGGCGAGGGGGCGCAAAGCCTTGGGCATCTCGGGGGTTGGTATGCCTCTGCCCGTGATGTCAACGATGCGGGCGATGTCGTCGTGGGGTATAGCACGCTGAGCAGTGGCTTGGGTCATGCGTTCCGTTGGGTCGAGGGCGAGGGCATGTCGGATCTCGGCACGCTTGTGGGCGGTGCCACTTCGAATGCCTATGGTGTGAACGCGGATGGCACGGTTGTCGTTGGCAGGAGCCAGGTTGAAGTGCCGGTTCAGGCCGCGACAGACGGCGCAGGGCCAGTCACCCAGGACCATGCGTTTCGCTGGGTCGAAGGCGAGGGGATGCATGATCTTGGCACCATTGGCCAATATCGAGGATCGAGCGGCGAGGACGTGAATGCCGATGGCAGCGTGGTGGTCGGCTATGTCGATACGACCGATGGCTCGCGCGCGTTCCACTGGCACGAGGAGGACGGGTTGACCAATCTTGGCCTGCTTGAAGGCGGCTCTTACAGCTATGCCTTCAGCGTGAGCGATGATGGCAGTATCGTTGCCGGACAGGGGGATAGCTCGGAAGGCACCCGCGGTTGGGTTTGGCGCGGCGGGCCGATGCTCGACCATGAAAACACCATGACCCAGATCGCCAGCAATGCCTTTGAGCAGGCCAACGCGATGAGCGATCTGGGTCAGAGTGTCGAGGGCATCCTCGGGCAGGAGTTGATCCCCGGTGCGGTGCAGCGCGGGCCGGTTGGCGGCCGGGTGTCGACCCAGGGGGCGGCGGCGCGCGCGCCCTATGCGCTTCGGTTTTCCGTGGGGGCGAGCGATGGGGATGGGTCTGCGTCCAAGGTCGGCGGCGTGAGCGCGGCGCTTGCGCTTGAGGAGAGCAACCTCGTGCTTGGCGGCTATCTCGGGCTTGCCAATGAGGATGGCGACCTTGCCGGGCTTGACGTGGATGGCACGCTGATTGCGGGTGGTCTCTGGCTTCGGGGCAATCCCGGTGGCGCCGGTCTCACGTGGAAGGTCGGGGCATCGCATATCGGCGGCGATGCGACGATCCTGCGCGATGCAAGCCTTGCGAGCACGGAGGCCGGGTTTGGCACCAGCAAGCTTTCGGCAACCAGCCTTCAGGCCGAGATCGGCTATGGCATGGACCGCGGCGCGATGCGGATCACGCCCTTTGCCGGGCTGCGTCATACCAAGGTAAGCCGCGACGGCTATACCGAGACCAACGCGGTGAGCTTTCCGCTGACCTATGATGCCTATGACCAGAGCTGGACCGTGGCGCGGCTTGGGGTTCATGCGGATATGGCCGTGGGCGCGCGCGGACAGTTGCGCCTGAGCGGTGGTCTGGATGTGGATCTTGATCGCGGCACCGATCCCGTTACCGGGACATCGGCCCTTCCGGGGATGACGACCTTCTCGGTCGCGGGGGCGCAGGTGACCCATGACGTGCGCGGATTTGCGCAGGCCCGGTATGTTCACGGCCTCGGCAATGGCCAGGCGTTCGATGTCTCGCTGGGGATGGCGCAATCGGCCTATGGGGGCGGGGCGGTGGTCACTGCCGGGCTTGGCTGGCAGATGCATTTCTAAGGCCATCGCGCCGACAGGCACGTTTTGCGACAGGCCCATGCCCCAACCCGTGGGGGCATGGGCCTTTTGCCGCCTTTTGCGTGAAAAAAACAGCATGGCGCGCATAAAAACGTCGCGAATTCACGGTCTTGGCGAGTATTTTTCGGGGGGAGGAATGGTGCTGTGAGGGAGGATTGAACTCCCGACCTCACCCTTACCAAGGGTGCGCTCTACCACTGAGCTACCACAGCATAACCGTGGCGCGGGATTTAGACTCAAAGTTTGACCAGCGCAACCCCAATCTGGACCCTTTTTTACACGTCATGTAAGGAAAGGTCATGGAACAGGATCAACCCCGCAAAAAACAAAACCCCGGCACCCTGTCGCGGGAGGATCGCCTCAAGGCGGCGCTCAAGGCGAATATGGGGCGCAGAAAGGCCCAGGCGCGGGCGCGGGCAGCGGTGGATCAGGCAAAAGACGACGACAAGAGCAGCGAAGGCTAGGTATATGGATTCGATAATCGTGCGGGGCAACGGCCCGCTTCAGGGCACAATTCCCATCGCGGGGGCCAAGAACGCCTGTTTGACGCTGATGCCGGCGACGCTCTTGAGCGAAGAACCGCTGACGCTGACCAATGCGCCGCGGCTTTCGGATATCCGCACCATGACCGAGCTTCTCAGCTCGCTTGGGGCGGAGGTTTCGGCGCTTCAGGATGGCCAGGTGCTGGCGATGTCGAGCCACAACCTCGACAACCACGTGGCCGACTATGATATCGTGCGCAAGATGCGTGCGTCGAACCTTGTGCTGGGGCCGATGCTGGCGCGGCTGGGCCAGGCGGTCGTGTCGCTGCCGGGGGGCTGTGCGATCGGGACGCGGCCCATGGACCTGCATGAAAAGGGGCTCATGGCGCTGGGTGCGGAGATCGAACTTCGGGAGGGTTACCTGCACGCCAAGGCGCCGAAGGGGCTTAGGGGAACAGTCATTGATCTTGACTTTCCCTCGGTGGGTGCGACGGAAAATATCCTTATGGCGTCGACACTTGCCAAGGGAACGACGGTTATCAACAACGCCGCGCGCGAGCCGGAGATCGTCGATCTTGCGACCTGCCTGCGGGCGATGGGCGCGCAGATCGAGGGCGACGGCACGAGCCGGATCGAGGTGCAGGGCGTGGACCGCCTGCATGGCGCGACGCACCCGGTGGTCACCGACCGGATCGAACTTGGCACCTATATGCTTGCCCCGGCGATCTGTGGCGGCGAGGTGGAGTGCCTTGGCGGGCGGATCGAGTTGCTGGGCGCGTTTTGCGAGAAACTCGACGAGGCGGGGATTTCGGTCGAGCAGACGGAGCGCGGCATCAAGGTGCGTCGCGGCGATGGCCGGGTCAGGGCGGTGAATGTCACGACCGAGCCGTTTCCGGGCTTTCCAACCGACCTTCAGGCGCAGATGATGGCCTTGATGTGCACCGCCGAAGGCACCTCGGTTCTTGAGGAAAAAATCTTTGAAAACAGGTTCATGCACGCTCCGGAGCTTATGCGGATGGGGGCGGAGATCGACGTTCAGGGGGGGACGGCGACGGTGACCGGGGTCAAGCGGCTCAAGGGCGCGCCGGTGATGGCGACGGACCTGAGGGCATCGGTGTCGCTTATCCTTGCGGCGATGGCGGCAGAGGGCGAAACCGTGGTGAACCGGGTTTATCACCTTGATCGCGGCTATGAGCGGGTCGAGGAGAAGCTTGGCAACGTGGGGGCCCATATCGAAAGGGTGAAAGCGACGTGAGCGAAGACGCACGATTTGAAGACGGGGGCGAAGCGCCCCTGAACCTCGGGGCGCTGGATGGCGAAGACCTTGCGGTTCTCTCGGCATTGGCGCAGGACGCGGTATTCCCGGCGACGGAAATGCAGTGGCGTCCTGGTGAGCGCAGGTTTGCCTTGCTTATCAACAGGTTCCGCTGGGAGGATGCACCGAAGGCAGAGCGCCGCAGCCGCCCGGTTGAGCGGGTTCAGACGGTTCTTGTCGTCGATAACGTGCTTGGCGTCGCGTCGCAGGGGATCGACCGGAGGGATGGCGATACGGTCTTGTCGCTTCTGTCGGTGACGTTCGAGCCGGGAGAGGATGGCGATGGGCATGTCCTCCTGACGCTGGCGGGCGACGGGGCGATCCGCCTCAAGGTTGAGGCGCTTGAGGTGACGCTCAAGGACGTGACGCGGCCCTACAAGGCGCCCTCGGGCAAGGCGCCGACACACGATCTCTGACATCCTGCACCGAATCAGGGTTAACGCACTGATTTTGCGGCGAAACGCGTTTCGGTATCACGTCGGTATTACGTCGGTATTGCATCGGTGCGGATTGTGGCGGACACCGGGGTTACGGGACAGGGCGGTGCGTTAAGGTTAATCCTTGGTGAATGGCTGGCTGTGGCGGGTTGTAGCCCGCCCGACGGTTTGGCGGGTCCGAGCAGAGCGCGGGTTTGAGGGACTTTGGGAGGTTTTGCCCACAACCGTTCATCTTTCGCTAAGATTTGCTCTCTAAGATCATGCTTGCACTTGTGCAGGTATGAGAAAGGAGATCAGTCATGAGCAAAGGACAAGGCAATGGTGGCGGCTGGCCAAGCCAAACGGGAAATCCGTCAGGTGGCGGACGTTCCAATGGCCCACCGGGCGGCGGCAAGGGTAAATAGCGCGCTTTCACGGGCGATGACGTTCGGCGCGACCTCCCCGTTGCACCCCCTTTGAACCCCTTGTATTGAGCGGGGCAAAGGAGAGCCGTGATGCCCGTATTTCTTGATGCGACTGCCGCCGATTTCGAGAGCGATTTCACCCAGCTTCTGGGGGCGAAACGCGAGGATAGCCCGGATGTCGATGCTGTCGTTGCCGATATTATCGCAGATGTGCGGGCGCGGGGCGATGCGGCGGTGATCGAGTTGACGGCAAAGTTCGACCGGCTTGACCTGACGCCCGAAACACTTCGGTTCTCGGAGGACGAGATCGAGGCCTATTGCGCAGAGGTCAATGACGCGGACCGGGCGGCGCTTGAACTCGCGGCAGAGCGTATCCGGGCCTATCACGCGCGGCAGATGCCCGAAGATCAGAGTTGGACCGACGAGAGCGGCGCGACCCTGGGGTGGCGTTGGACGCCGGTTTCGGCGGCGGGGCTTTATGTGCCGGGGGGCTTGGCCTCTTATCCGTCCTCGGTCCTGATGAACGCGATCCCGGCCAAGGTTGCCGGGGTCGAGCGGCTGGCCATCGTGGTGCCGACGCCGGATGGCGTTGCCAATCCGCTTGTCCTTTTGGCGGCGAAGATTGCCGGGGTGGACGAGATCTACCGGATCGGCGGGGCGCAGGCGGTGGCGGCGCTGGCCTATGGCACGCAAACCATCGCGCCGGTGGACAAGATCACCGGGCCGGGCAACGCCTTTGTCGCGGCGGCGAAACGGCGGGTGTTTGGCAAGGTCGGGATCGACATGATCGCGGGGCCGTCGGAGATCCTTGTGATTGCCGACAAGGACAACAACCCCGACTGGATCGCGCTTGACCTGCTCAGCCAGGCCGAGCACGACGAGAGTGCGCAGTCGATCCTCATCACGGATGATGCCGCGTTCGGGCGCGCCGTGGCCGGGGCCGTGGACAAGCGTCTAGAGACGCTGGAGCGGCGCGAGATCGCGGGCAAGAGTTGGCGCGATTTCGGGGCGGTGATTACGGTGACCGATCTCGACAAGGCGGCCGAATTGTCCAACCGGATCGCGCCGGAGCATCTTGAATTGTGCGTCGCGGACCCGGATGCGCTGGCCGAGAAGATCACCCATGCGGGGGCGATTTTCCTTGGACAATATACGCCGGAAGCGATTGGCGATTATGTCGGCGGGCCGAACCACGTGTTGCCCACGGCGCGCTCGGCGCGGTTCTCGTCGGGCCTTAGCGTCATGGATTTCATCAAGCGCACGACGCTTTCCAAGATGACGCCCGAGGCCCTGCGCGCGATTGGCCCGGCGGCAGAGGCGCTGGCCATTTCGGAAAGCCTCGAGGCGCATGGGCTGAGCGTTCGGGCGCGACTTGATGCGCTCAACGAGTAGATTGCCCTGATAATCGGGATCGGCTACTCATTCGCCAAGCAGCGAGTGAGTGAAACGCCCATGTCCCGGATCAGCAAAATCCAGCTCGACGACAGCAACCTGCCGCCTCCGACCACGGAGATCGAGCAGGAGCGCAAGGTCGCGATGTTCGATCTTCTCGAGGAAAACAAGTTCGACCTGCCCAAGCGGGAGGGGCGGGAGGTGCCTCAGGGGCCTTACGAGGTCGCGCTGTCGATTCGCGAGAAACGGCTTGTGTTCGATATTGCCACGGAAGGCGGGGAGAAGGCAGCGGAGTTCCACCTGTCGCTCTCGCCGTTCCGGCAGGTGGTCAAGGATTACTGGGCCATTTGCGAGAGCTATTACGACGCCGTCAAGAACATGCCGCCGAGCCAGATCGAGACCATCGACATGGCGCGCCGGGGAATTCACGACGAGGGGGCGCGAATCCTGGGCGAACGGCTCGAAGGGAAGGCCGAGGTCGATCATGATACCGCGAGGCGTCTGTTTACGCTGATCTGCGTGTTGCATTTCGGAGGCTAGGCGCGTCTTGGGGGAGGAGCTGCCACAGTCTGTCTTGTTCTGCTGCGATCACAACGCGGTGCGCTCGCCCATGGCCGAAGGGATCATGAAGCAGTTTTACGGCACGGATACCTATGTGCAATCGGCGGGGATCAAGAACGATCTCGAGATTGACGGGTTTGCCATCGCGGTTTGTCACGAGATGGGGGTCGAGCTTTCGCGGCATCGGTCGCGCAGTTTCGAGGAAATGGAGAAATGGGGCGATCCGATTTCTTCCTTCGACCTCGTGGTGGCGTTGACGCCCGCAAGCCGGAGGGAGGTTCAGGATTTGACGCGCTATAGCCATTGCGACGTGGAATATTGGCCGATCAGCGACCCTTGCGGCGTGGGCGAGAGCCGGGAGCAGCGGCTTGCGGCCTATCGCGGGGCGCGGGACGAGATCATCGCGCGGTTCAAGGCGCGTTGGGGCGCGCCCTGACGTTTTCCGCGCGGTGCGGTCGCAAAGGGGCGGCTTTTGCGCGGGGCGATCTGCGAAGGTGCGCGCAAGGCTTGAGAATGGAGACCCCCATGAGCAAAGAAACGATCCAACGCTATTACGCCGCCTTCAACGCGGGCGATATCGCGGGGATGGTCGACTGTCTTTCCGATCGCTTCGTGCATGACGTGAACGAGGGTGATCGCAGGAGCGGCAAGGAGGCCTTTGCCGATTTCTGTGCCCATATGGCGGAGTGCTATCGCGAGACCCTCACCGACATGGTGATCTTTGCCAATGAGGATGGCACGCGCGGCGCGGCAGAGTTTGTTGTCGACGGTATCTACCTCAAGACCGATGGCGACCTGCCCAAGGCGAAGGGGCAGAGCTATCGCCTTCCGGCGGGCGGGTTCTTTACCCTTGAGGATGGCAAGATCACGCGGGTGACGACCTATTACAACCTCTCCGACTGGATCGCGCAGGTCTCATGATCGAGACGCGGGTTCTTCGCGACGAGGCGCTTGCGGCGGCGCTTGACGATGTGGCGCGGCTTCGGATCGAGGTTTTCCGGGCCTTTCCCTATCTCTATGACGGCGATCTCGCCTATGAGCGCGATTACTTGCAGAGCTATCGCGACAGCGCGGGCGCGGTGCTTGTGGGCGCGTTTGACGGGGCGCGGCTGATCGGGGCGGCGACGGGCACGCCGCTGGCCGATCATGCAGAGGATTTCGCCGCCGCCTTCGAGGGGACGGGGATCGACCTTGGCAAGGTGTTCTATTGCGCCGAGTCGGTCTTGCTGCCGGAGTATCGCGGGCAGGGGGTCGGGCACGCGTTCTTTGACCTGCGCGAGGCACATGCGCGTGATCTCGGGTTTGCGAAATGTGCCTTTTGCGGGGTTGTCCGGGCGCAGGACCATCCGCTGCGGCCCCAAGGCTATGCGCCGCTTGACCCGTTCTGGCGCAAGCGGGCCTATGTGCCCCTGCCCGGCGTGGTGGCGCATTTCTCTTGGAAAGATGTGGATCGGGATTGCGAGACGGAGAAGCCGCTGCAATTCTGGATGCGGGAGATTTAGGGGCGTTGCCCCTCTTGGGCCTTTGGCCCAATTCACCCCGGAGTATTTGCCGCAGAGAAGAAGGGCTGGGGTATTGCATAGGAGCGACGCAGGATGAAGATTGCGACGGCGGGTTATCCGCTCGATTTTTTCGAGAGTTGGGCGCAATACGAGGATAAGCAGGCGGCCTGGGTGGCGCAGGCGGCCAAGGCGGGCGCGGATCTGCTTGTCTTTCCGGAATATGGCGCGATGGAACTGGCGACCTTGGCGGGGGCGGAGATCGCGGGCGATCTTGAGGCCGCGTCGCGCGCCGTGTCGGAGCGGATGGGGGCGGCGACGGAGTTGCACCAGCGCCTTGCGGTGGAGCATGGGGTTTATATCCTTGGTGGATCGGGGCCGGTATTCGATGGCGGCGCGCGGCCCGTGAACCGGGCGCATTTCATCGCGCCGGGCGGCGGCGTGGGCTATCAGGACAAGCAGATCATGACGCTTTACGAGCGCGATCCATGGGATGTTGTCGGGCGCGGGCCGCTGAAGGTTTTCGAGACCGCGCTTGGCAAGATCGGGGTTCTCATCTGTTACGACAGCGAATTTCCCCTTTTGGGGCGGGCGCTCGCGGAGTGTGACGTGATCCTTGTGCCGAGCTGCACAGAGGCGCTTGCGGGCTATTGGCGGGTGCGGATCGGGGCCATGGCGCGCGCGCTTGAACAGCAATGCGTCACCGCGATGGCCTCGGTTGTCGGGCCGGCACAATGGTGCGATGCAGTGGACATGAACACGGGCGCGGGGGGCGTGTTTGGCCCGCCGGACAAGGGCTTTCCGGGCACGGGCGTTCTTGCCGAAGGGGTGCTCAACGCACCGGCCTGGACCTATGCGGAGGTGGACCTTGAGGCGGTGGCCGAGGTGCGCCGCGCGGGGGGCGTGCGCAACCGGACGCATTGGGCGGAACAGGGGGCAAGTGACGGGGAGGTCACATATATCCCGCTGGCGTGAGAATCGGCCTTGAAAATCAGGACGTTTGGGACCATTTAAGGGCATCCCGCGCTAGGCGGGTGCTTTTTGAAGGAGAAAACATGGCCAAGGAAGAACTGCTCGAATTTCCCGGTGTCGTGAAGGAACTCCTGCCGAATGCGACATTCCTGGTCGAGCTGGAAAACGGCCATACCATTATCGCGCACACGGCAGGCAAGATGCGGAAGAACCGTATTCGTGTTCTGGCTGGCGACAAAGTCCAGGTCGAGATGACCCCCTATGATCTGTCCAAGGGGCGGATCAACTATCGCTTCAAGTAAGCGGACAGTGCCCCCGTGGCGCGGCCAATGACAGGACCGAAGGCATGACACTTATCCTCGGCTCCGGCAGTCCGCGCCGCAGGGAATTGCTTGCGCAGATCGGTGTGGTGGCGGACGAGATCCGCCCGCCCGAGATCGACGAAGACCCCCGGAAAGGCGAACTTCCCCGACCCTATTGCGAGCGGATCGCGCGCGAGAAGGCAGAGGCCGTCATGGCCGGACCGGAGGATATCGTGCTTTGTGCCGATACCACGGTCGCCATGGGGCGGCGGATCATGGGCAAGCCGCGCGACGCGGGCGAGGCGGCGGCCTTTTTGGTCGCGCTTGGCGGGCGGCGACACCGGGTTATCACCTCGGTCGCGGTGCGGCGGGGCGCGCGGCTCTGGGAGCGCACGGTCGAGAGCGCGGTCAAGATGAAGCGGCTTTCGGATGATGAATTGAACGCCTACCTTGCCAGCGGCGATTGGGAGGGCAAGGCCGGTGGCTATGCCATCCAGGGCCCGGCGGGGGCGTTCATCCCGTGGATCAGCGGATCTTATACCGGGATCGTGGGCCTTCCCGTGGCCGAGACGGCGGCGCTTTTGCAGGCCGCCGGGTATCCGCTCTATGGAGGCGAGACATGAAGGGACGGCAAATCCTGCTTGATCATATTGGCGTGCGCGAAGCGGCGGCGCTCATGGTCGATGGAAAGCTTGAAGATGTGCTCATCGACGGCGACGTGCCGCGTCCCGGCGCGATTTACCGTGCGGTGGCGGACCGGCCCGTGAAGGGGCAGGGCGGCATGTTCGTCAAGACGCCTGACGGCATGGGATTCCTGCGCCAGGTCAAGGGGCTTGCGCCCGGCCAGACGATCCTTGTGCAGGTCACCGGCATGGCAGAGGACGGCAAGGCGATTCCGGTGACCCAGAAGGTCTTGTTCAAGAGCCGCTATGCGATTGTCACGCCCGAGGCGCCGGGATTGAACATCAGCCGTTCTATCAAGGATGAGGCGCTGCGCGATATGCTTCTCGGGATCGCGCATGAGGTCATGGGCGAAAGCGAGATGGGGCTTATCCTGCGGTCGTCCTGCGCCGAGGCCGAGGCGGGTGAGATCGCAGAGGACATCGCCGCCATGGAAGAGATGGCGCGCACCGTGATGGCTGATGCCGCGGGCGACGTGGAAAAGCTCACCGAGGGCGACGGGCCGCATGAGGAGGCCTGGCGCGAATGGGTGGCGCCCGCCGAGATCGTGACCCGGCCGGGATGTTTCGAGGATCATGGCGTGCTTGATGCGCTGGAAGACCTCAAGAGCGCCAAGGTGGCGCTTGGCGGTGGCGCGTTCCTGTTTGTCGAGCCGACGCGGGCGCTTGTCGCGGTCGATGTCAATACCGGGGCGGATACCTCGCCCGCCGCCGGAATCAAGGCCAACATGGCCGCCGCCAGGGAGGTGCCGCGCCAGTTGCGCCTGCGCGGGCTTGGCGGGCAGGTGACGCTTGATCTTGCGCCGATGCCGAAGAAGGAGCGCCGGGCGTTTGAAACGGCGCTGCGGGCTGCGCTCAAGGCGGACGGGATCGACACGGTGATGGCCGGATGGACGCCGCTTGGCCATTACGAGCTTCAGCGCAAGCGCGTGCGCGTGGCGATCCGGGGGCTATGGCCATGAGCTGTCCGATCTGTGGCAAGGAGACGGTCAAGGCCTATCGCCCGTTCTGTTCCAGGCGCTGTGCAGATGTGGACCTCGGCAAGTGGTTCGGAGGGGACTATGCCGTGCCCTCGCAAGACCCGGAAGAGGCGCTGGAGGCGCTTGAGGCATTGGCCGAACGCGACGATCCGATCCACTAAGGCATTGTGCCTTGCCCCCGAGACATCAGCGCAAGGCGGAGCGCGCGCAACGATTGGACGGCGCACTGTGTTTGGGGGAAATCTGCGGTTCAGGTTGTGCGAGAAACGCTTGCGGCCGCGCGGTTCGAATGTTGCGTCGCAAGGCGTCGCGCAGTTTGGCATTTTTTTGTGAAAACCCTCTGGACAGCCCCACTTGGCTGACATAGAACGCCGCAACCCGAACAGAGATGTTCACCCGTGCCCGGGTAGCTCAGGGGTAGAGCAGTGGATTGAAAATCCTCGTGTCGGTGGTTCGATTCCGCCCCCGGGCACCATTTTATCAATTAAAAACAGTTGCTTACGCCTTTAGTATGCATCGTTTCGTCAAAGTTGCACAATGCTGGGTGCTATATGGGTGCGTGGTTTGTGGACAAAACCGTTCCTGTGTGTCAGTTACACTTCAAACTTGTGGCGATTAGAGTAATAGTGGTTTCAAGTAGGAGGAGATTTGATTTGGCTGATGACGAAGTGGTAGAGGATCATCTTCCAGAATTCGAAGATCCAGAATTCAATGAAGACGACTTTTCTGAGACGCCACCGACGGACATTGTGGCATATAATGAGCTTCGTTCCTGTGCAGACCTCGCCAGAATGACCAGCGATGGGATCATCGATCTTCAGCCGGACTTCCAACGCGATGTAGTTTGGAAACCTGCCGACCAAACGCGTTTCATCGACTCGCTAATCAAACAGCTACCAATTCCGAGCATGTGTTTCGCTTTGGACCATAAGACCGACACATGGATTGTCATCGATGGCTTGCAACGCATGAGTTCAATTGTGAAATTTCTAGCTGGTGGTGATTGGCGCCTGTCGAAGCTGGACGACATCGACGCGAAAGTGGCTGGCAAGCTTGCAGCGACCTTTAAGAACGGAAAGGGCGAGCAGAAGAAAATATTTGATCGGGTTCAGAACAAGACGCTGCCAATAACAGTATTGCGCTGCGACTTTTCGAAGAAAAGCCACATGGAGTATCTATTTACAGTGTTCCATCGCCTAAATTCAGGTGGGTCAAAGCTCAACAACCAAGAAATTCGAAACTGCATCTATAGTGGCGATTTGAACAAGCTTCTACGAGAGCTCGACAAGCTTGAGGGTTGGCGAACCTTCAACAAAATGAAAAAGGACAACAATTACAGGTTCGTGAAACAAGAAGTCATCCTTCGGTTTTTTGCCTTTCTGGATGAGCCTCAAAAATACGGTGGTCAGGTTGGTAAGTTCCTGAATGACTACATGTATCCGCGTCGCAATCCCGATGCGGAGTATATTGCATCAAAACGGGATATCTTTGTCAGGGTAGTTGCTGTCCTGAACAAGGCGTTCCCAGAAGGGCCTGCTGATAGAATGCCGACTGCCGTTGTGGAGGCACTGCTCGTTGGAGTTGCCCGAAATATTGAGCACGTTGAAGCATTGGAGGATGCCGCGATACTTGAACGCTACCAGCAACTTCGAGACTCACAGAATTTCAAGGATGAAGGGCTCGCTGAGGGTTTGTCAAAGAAGGATAAAGTTGAGGCAAGACTAGCTGAGGCAACAGATATTTTCTCCAAATGATTTCGCACAGTTACATCAAGAGCAACCTTGCATACCTTGACCGCGTTTATCGAAGAACAAACTCCATTACAGAGGCGAGCTATTGCTCAAAGCTCGCAATCCTTGAGTTGTGCGGGTGGATTGAGCTGTCGATGGACGACATCGTCTTAAGAGGCTGCGTTAGAGGCTTGAAGCAAGAGAAAAACCGTAAAGCCGTGAGAGAGAAGGTGAAGCTAAACTACGGCTTCGAGTACAAGAAACACTTCGTGTCGCTCATAACATCCTTGGTTGGCTTTCATGGGTATGAAACTTTAGAGAAGTCTATTCCCACCACGGTTTCTACCAGTTTCAAATCAGAACTCGGCAACCTTAAGGAGCGTCGGAATTCATTGGCGCACACCTACTACAAAGGGGTGACGCATCACTACGACGCGCCTTCAATTACGATTTCTAGGTATCATTCGGTTGCAGCAGGCCTAGACGCGTATGACAAGGCGTTGCGAGCGTATTGCTGAGACAATCGTGTTGCGATTAGTTAGGAGCAGCGCTGACTATCACCCCATGCTTTGACGCAATATCCACATCTTGGGCTGTTTTTACTTGGTACGAAATGAACTCACTCCCTGAGCATTCTGGCAACCCGAGTTGCTTGATGAGGCCAGCATCGAAATCGCCCGAAAGCAACAGGATGGACTCCCTCAGAAGTATGTCTCTGGTCCCTCGTCCATTGTCAGATCTAATGCGCCTCATGAAGTCCTTTTGCTTTGCAACGGCCTCAACAACTTCCCTCTTAATGGGGGTGTCTTGAACCTCCCTAAACAGGCTGGCCATTCTTTGGTTCCCAGACGACCCTGAAAAAATTCGTTCGATTGCGTCTGATGGTACGGTTTGCCAGAAGTTCGGTGGATAGGGTCTTTCATTCAGAAGCCATAAGATGTTGGCAAATCCCTCAGCCGAAACGCTTTTCTTCGCGTCTTTGTTTTGACCAGCAGTTAGATAGTCCAGTTTCGCTACTATGAGGCCCAGAAAGCACATTGCTCTTGTCTCATCTGCCGCGACCAATATGCATGGATGATCAATGGCCTCTGTAGGGATCATCCAATTGCTTCCCATAGTGTTTTTGATATCGACATCTTTACCGAGGATAAGTGTATCTAATTTGCCCTTCGGCAATCGCAGCAGTGCTCGGAGTTCAATTTCGACTCTCGTACCGATGTATGTTTTTTCGGTCTTCTCCAACTCGTCATAGGACCGGCGACCCGTCTTGGGTGTCATGATTACATCGTCAACGCACTGACGCAGCATCGCCGAAAACCCTTGCCCGAGCGCCTTCGGGCCCCCTGCACGTTTGGTGATTTCATCTGCCAGCCCCGTCAATAAGTCATAGTCGGGATGTCCCGGCACAACGATGCTGTCTGGAATGCTCTTCTTCAAATGCCTAGCGTCCTGAGATTCTATAGTTCTCTCAGCAAGCTGGCATATCGGAATGCAATTTGGAAGTTAGGCGACCACTGAACGAAGCACACGCTTTCTCAGAGCTTTGGCGATCTTCACAGATACAGCCTTGGCGACTGGCGGTGGGAAAGCATTGCCTACCTGTCTGTATGCATTGGTCTTGGCACCCGTAAAGTGCCACTCATCTGGAAAACCTTGGATACGGGCAACCATTGGGACAGTCAAACGGGGCATACCTTCGTGGAATGCATCTGGAGCCTCTGGGGCGATAGTGCGCCCCTCGACACCCAGCGTTGCCCACGCTGCACGTGCTCGGGTCGGACCCAAATCAGGTCCTCCATGTTTCTTCGATCCACCAACGATTGTTGGCGCGATCTCATCGGCTTTTTCAGCCCATTTCTCAGCGCCACGCCATCCCCGTTCCCCCATAAGGTCAATAAGCGTTTCACCTACTGTGGGGGGATTGTGAGGATTGGGTTCGGGCCAATCAAAAAACTCACCGCGCTCTTCTTGGATAGCAACGATAACCACCCGAGGTCTCAATTGAGGAACGCCGAAATCCGATGCGTTCAATAGCCTCCAGTCTGTTTTGTATCCCAGCTTTTCTAGCTGCGCCTTCAAATGCTCACGATAGTCGTGGAATACAGCGTCCAAGAACCCACGGACATTTTCAATCATCACTGCTCGCGGCCGGGCGGCATCGACTATGTCAATCGCATCGTTGAATAAGTTGCGCTCGTCTTTTTCGCCAAGCTGCTTACCTGCGACGGAAAAAGGAGGGCACGGTAGGCCACCGGCGAGCAGATCCATTCCCTTGAAATCAGATGCACGCTCTTTGAAGAATCTCATATCTTCTTCAAGGACATTCCATTCAGGCCGATTATGACGCAGCGTGTTACAACAGTGCTTGTCGATCTCAACCAATGCTGAGTGCTTATAGCCTGCTTGCTCAAGGCCCAGTGCTTGACCGCCCGCGCCTGCGCATAGTTCAACCGATGTCAGCATGTTGCCCGCCCTCTTTTTGCTCATACAACACATTGTGGTCGACCAAATCAACTCACCGAGTGATAGTCGTCAAATGTTCTTTTTATGTTCTTAACGGCAAAAGGGCAATCTGAGCAACATGCTTGGTGGCTGTTGTGTCACTTTTTAAGGGTAGAAACCGCTTCCTTGTAAGCAGCAGACCCCTTCACCCATTGCCACGGCGTGCGCGGCTTACGAGCTTTCGCAAGTTCGGGGTTCGCCTTGGCATCGCTGACCGCGGCGCGTAGCCGCTCACGGGCTTCACGCGGGTCGATCTTCAGTTCTTCGCAAAGGGCTTTCAGTGTGACGATATCGGCCATGTCGATCTCCTATGTTGCTGATGCAGATCGATAAGACGCGGATTACTCTGGTGTCAGGAATAACCCCAGATCGTCTTTAGCTTTTCTCGAATTGCTGCTACCACTGATCTCGACGTGGCAGACGCGGTCACGTTGGGGCGTAGCAACCCCTCGCGTACTAGGCCGAGCAATCGGCTGAAACCTTGACCCTATGGTCGGGGTGCCTGTGTTATACAACAGGCCCCGGCTAAAGGCACAGGGTCCGTGTACGCGCGGATTGCTAACACCCCGATCACCAGTCAATGCGAGGGCGCTCGCAGATTGGGGTGGGCATGGAGGCCGACGAAGTTGCAGCCAAACTGGTTTTGGAACCGGCCAAGCTCATCCGGCCTGCTGACATATTGATCTATATTGAAGAACATGAAGTCACGCATGGGCTGTACGGCTGGTGGTTCGATGACACGCTTCCTGAAGTTCCCAGGGGCGGTTGCCGTGAGTTTGATGGCAAGCACTTGCTCTATATCGGCATCGCGCCCCCGAAAGACCGACCGAAAAGGCCGGGTTCAGCCACACCTGTCAAACGACGCCTTTGGCGCAATCACCTGCGCGGCTCTGTCCGATCCTCGACGCTGCGCTTGTCCCTCGCTGCCCTGTTGAGGGATCAACTTGGTTTTGAACTCTATCGCGATGCACGAGGTCGAGTTCGCATGACCAAAGATCACGAAGAACAGCTGACAACTTGGATCGAAGACCATGCAGGGATTTCTGTGGCCCACCATGACGCCCCCTGGCAGCTAGAGGAAGCGTTAGTCAGAAATGGCCCACCTTTGCCTTTGAACCTGAGCATGTCAGGCCATCCGTTCAAGCACACCTTGAGCGCGTTCAGGAAGGCGTTAGGCCGCGATTGAAGCGATCTGCAACAAACCCCCAGGGCATAGGGCCATACGCGCGCGCGGCCGCGTTTTATTGAGCCAGCAGGACGTTTGACCGGCATTTACGACATATCCAGCCTAACGCCACACCGAGCCTGATGCTGGCCCCTGTACGCCACGCAGACGGGTTCCTCACTGGGAAATACCCTGACGACGGATGTTGCCCGATCTTATTGCGCTGTTGCGACTGCAATCAGTGAAAGGAGATCGCAATGGTAATTCGCGCGACTTGGAACTTCAACGGGCAGGAAAAGATCATCCTCGGCAATTGGCATCGCCTGTGGTGCCTGCTGTTCGGGCCGTTCTACTACCTGTTCAAGGGCATGTTCCTGTGGGCGCTCTTGTCGCTGATCACGGCCAACGGCCTGTGGGTCGGCTTCGCCCTGTTCAACCGCGCCATCGTGCTGCGCCATTACCATCGCAAGGGCTGGGTTCAAAATGACGCCGTAGACACTCCAGCCGATGAGTAAACCCACCCACACGGCACCCAAATCAGTGATTGCAAATGGCCGCCAGCACGGGCCACTTGAAAAGACTCAGATATTTGGTTCCGCCTCACCTCCAACAGCCTGATCAATAGTCCGCGTGTCGGTCTCGAGTGCATCTGGCCAGAGCCACGGAGGCGCTGTCACGTGGAGACCACAGGGGGATGGGGGGAGGCGTTTTTTTTTACGGCGCGCGCCCCACGGACGGACAAGGGGTCATGCATACTGCCGAGATTTTCGGCCCCTAGCCGATTTCAAGACCGTCAAGAACGCCAAGGCCGTCATGCATGATCGTGGCGATGTTGAGGGTTCGAAGTGCGCCAACAAACACGATGGCGCTGTTGGCGTTCTTGGCGCACTTCATATCCTACCTGTGGTCATTCTTCGTCTGGCAGCGACAGTACCCAGCTTTTGCCCTTCTTCTTCGACACGACGCCCAAGGATCGCCGGGCGCGTTCCAGCGTCTTCTCGGAAATGTCGCGCGCGGCAGCTTCCTTCTCGACCTTGGTTGTCGGCTCTGGCCCGTTCTTGAGGAACACGCGCAGGAACTGGATCGCCTCGTCGAGCGCGGACATCTGGGGCTTGCCACCCTCGGACGATATCAGGTCGTCGATGGTGATGTCCGATGGACCCAGCCAGTTCAACGTCGCCATGCCCCCATCATCGGCGTAAATCTCGTAGCTCTGGGTCTGACCCCGCTTCGCGATGTTGTGCTTGATATGGACGACAAGCTTGGTCGAACTGTCGTTCGGATGTTCGCACACCAGAAACGCCGACCGTGCCGCGCCGATCACGTCCATCGACCCACCACCCCGATAGATGGCCTTGTCGTGCTTGGCCTTGGTCAGGTGACGGACGATCAGCACGGCCGTCTCGCCGGTTTCGGCAATGTCTTTCAGGAAGGACAGAAGCTGCCGGATCACGTTCGGCTTATACATGTCCTGACCACTCGGCACGTAGGCGAACAGGGGATCGAGGATCAGCAGGTCCGGTGGCTTGCGCCTCACTTCGCGCATGAGGGCGTTTAGCCCCTTCTCGTCGAGGGACAGGAAATCGCCCTGCACGCGAATGCGCGTAGGGTCGCCCCCCATGGCATCAATGCGCGGCCTTATCGTGTAGGCCGCGTCATCCTCGGCGCTGAGGTATAGCACGCGGCCACGATCCAGCTTCTGCCCCTCGGGCAGTTCGCCACCGATGCTGATTTGCGCGGCAAGCTGCATGGCGAGGAACGATTTGCCCACGCCGGGGTCGCCCTCCATGATCGTTATCATGCTGAACGGGATGAACGGTTCCCAGAGCCATTCGACCTCCTTCGGATCGATGGTGTTCAGATCGACGAACAGTTCCTTCTTCTTGGAGGTCATTGCGTCCCTCCCACTCGCGCGATGATGTTCGAGACCTCGCGTTCGAGCTTGTTCAAGTCGTCGCCGTGCTTGTCCCGGAAATACGGGCTGGACCAGATCACGCTGGCGATCTCGTCGAGCGATGCACCTGCCTCGTGCAGACCAGCAACCATCGCGAAGATCCTGCTGGATCGATCCGGTGCCTTCACGCGGTTGTGCCGGATCAGGTGGCGCGTCGAGGTGTCCAGCTTGGGACGGTATTTCCTCAGGACGGCGAGCCGGTCATGCGCATGGGGGTTCATGTCCAGCGCCTCGGGTTCGGCTCCACCTGGCCCCGTCAGAAGCTGGGGGCGCTCAGGTGTCTTGCGCCAGTTGCGCGAAACCAGCCGAATGATCGGCTCATCATACTTGGGCTTGTGATTGATGGAGCCGGGGATGCGCAGCATTTTCGTGATCGACCACCCGGTATCGCCACCGTGCCGCGCAGCCAGCGCACGGGAAAACGCCTCGGCCTCGCTGACATCGTGCCGCGCATCCCAGAGCCAGAGGGCTTGAAAGCGATCAGGCGATGTTTCCCACACGTGGTTGGGCTGTGGTCTATAGGCGTCGGGATCGCTGTCATCCATGTCGCACCAGCCCAACCGGGATGGCAGGGCAAACGCCCTTCTTCGACGGGCGCGCGAAAATGGGTTCGGGCAGAAGTAGAGGTTGTAATCCCAGCGCGAGTGTGCCCGGCAAAACCTGTTCAGACCCACGATCATCTTGTCGGCGCTGATCGCATGTTCACGCCAGCGTTCGCCATCGGGGTCGGACGTGGCGACGAAAAGGAAGCTGTCCTTCGGCGCTCCTTTCCAAATGTCGTGGAGAAAGCCCACCATGCTCTGGTGGATGGCGAAATCGTCGTCGTAGTCCTTGAACGCATGAGGGTGCCCGAAACGCGGGCGACGTTGTGCTTTCACGCTGGAAGGCATGTTCTGTCCTTTCGGAAAATCTGGGAGGGTGGCAGGGCGCGGTTCGCCCTACCTGCGCTTACGTCAGCTTCTGCAAATAACGATGGGTGGCTGGATGCCCGTGTTGAGGACAAACCACCTGTCGATCTCGTCCGCGTCCCATTTGGATGGGCCTGTCCTCCTGGGGAACAGTCCCATTTCTTCAAGGTGCTTCAGATGATCGGGGCTATTCATGATACCCAGCCATCGCAGGCATCGTGGACAATAGGTGCGTGTTAGGGAGTCCTTCATCTGCCCTTACCTCGCATCTGCGTATGACCACGAAGCACGTTCGGCTTTGCGCGCTTGAATAAACTCCATGACCTCGTCACGGTCCCAGCATACGCACGCACCTGAAAGACGAATGCGCTTGGGAAATCGTCCAGCCTGTTCAAGCCGGATAAGTGTGGAATTCGACTGCCAAATTCCCAGTTCTTTCAGATCATCTCTCGACAAGAGGATCTTGGGGCTTGTGGCGAACTCTGCCATTTTCTTTGCTCCTTCTCGGTTAGAGTAAGGAGAATGCGCATTCTCTAGCTGACGTCTGAGAATGAGATAGCACTGGTGAGAAACGCTAAATAGACGGCGAAAACCAGTTAGCTCATCGATTTTATTTTGGGTCTGCCCGACCGGAAAATATCATGCTTCCCGGTCTTTTTGACGGCTGCTAGGCGCGCGCGCTTGATGCCAGCGCCTGAAACCTTCTGAAATTTGTCTCTGGCCAACTTTTCGGTTTCGGTGACACTCAGCCGTTCCTGTTCGGTAGTAGAAATTAAAGCGACGAACCACTCAGTGCATTTTTTTTCATCGCCCGATGTGAAATTTGGCTGGGAGTCATCCAGATCAAGCAGGCAGCTATTAAGCTGCTTGGCATGAACTCTGCACAGCACAGGCTCGTTAACACGAGCATGGAACACTGTGTTTTCGTGCAGGCGGATCGAAAAGAATTCATGATCGACCTCGACAGGTTGAAGTTTGCCAGATGCCACATGGTCGGACGTGTGCCAGTGCGCAGCGACATCTCCAGACCTGAGGATGTTGCGCAGGCGTGTGAGCACCAGCTTGTGACTTGCTGCATCCTCCTCAAACACGCTTTCGTGCCAATCGCCTCCCAGCGTAGCCTTGCCCACAATTTCAAAAGCTTCACGAAGGCTTACGAAAGGACTCTTGTCGAAGTCATTTACTGCCAAGTCGTCACCCTCTCAAAATTTCGTCTATGTACGCTGCCCACTGCGCCAATGCCTCACGCTTCTCGTTGAAATAGGTGTAGCGATTGTAGGTTGCACCGACGCCGGAGACGACTCCAGATTTGTGGTTGGTCACGGCGTCGATCACATGGGGCATCACGCCGAGCTTCGCCATGCCTGTCGAGGCTGTGCGCCGGAAGTCGTGAAAGCGCCAGTCAGGCGTTCCGTCTGGCAAAGCCGCATCGACACGTTCTTTCAGGCGACCAAAGCCAGATATCGCCGAGCGCCCGGTCGTCGTGAACACAAAGTCACTGTCGAGGAACCTGTGCAGCGAACGCAGGATGTCCACGGCCTGATCCGGCAACGGCACGATGTGCAGGCGAGCGTTTTTTACGCGGTTTGCCGGGAGTTCCCAGATGCCCTCTTCAAGGTTGAGTTCTGACCAACGCATTCCCGCGATCTCGCTCCTGCGCTGCCCGGTGATCAGTAGGAGCTTGAGGAAGGGGCCGAATGGGTAGTCCTCGGCATCGCTGTGCTGCCATATGGCCCGAATTTCAGCAACGCTCAGCACGCGATCACGCTGAACCTCACGCGTAGGCGGCCTGAGAAGAGCCACAGGCGATGTTTCGATGTCGCCGCGCATGACGCACCAGTTCATGAGCTTTTTGATCGCTGAGAGCGCCCGGTTTGCGCGTGTCGGCGTCCCGTTGGCGATGATGCCGTCCAGCACCTTGCTGACATCCTGCCTCTTGATCTGATCAATGGGCCGATCCTTCAACCCGTCGAACTTGTGCAGGACGCTTTCGGTGCGCTTCCAGTCCTTCGTGTTGGGCTTTGCATGAAGCTCGATGAACTTTGGGATCATCTCGCCGAGCGTTTCAGAGGATACCTCAAAAACCTCGGGGGTCCTCTCGAATTCGCCCAATTCGACATCACGGGCGATTTCCATCGCGCGACGTCTGGCATCGGCTAGGGAGACCACAGGATAAGGTCCGATTTTGATGCGCCTGCGAGCACCGTTCGGGCGGACCATCGTGTAGAACACCTTGGCACCTGTGGTCGACACACGCACATGCAGGCCGTTTACTTTCTGGTCGCGCACCTCGTACCGTTTGGTGGTCGCGGGGGGCATCGCGTCGAGTGATTTGGTTGTCAGCATCTGTTTCATGCAGACATCGTAAGACACCCAGAATCCGCGTGTCAGGGTATGGTTTGAAGAGCAACGGCCTTTTCTGAAACAGCTCTTGACTGTGTGAAGCAGTCTGCAAACCTGATGCAAAGGAAGTACTAGGTGACCAATGACGAGCATTAGACAGAGAGCACTTTTTGTCCCGCAAAAGCACTTTGAGAAACTACCTTCCGACGAGGAAGGTGGCGTCACCAACTTCATCCATCGCGCAGATGACCCAGCAGAAAAATGGATAGAAGAAACAACCGCGAAAATCGGTGATTGGAAAAACCTGTCACGAAGCATCTACTTGCGTTGGGCCATCACCATCAATGCGATGTGCATCGCTGAGGACCACTACAGTGCTCTGCCAGATGAGAAGGCTCTCCAGACGGTCACTATGAGGAGTGTTTACGGCAAAGCTGTTCACGTACCTCTAGCCGTTTGGTCCGGCAAACAAGCTGCTTCTCATTATCACCAATCTACAGAACTGGTTGCTGCGTATGGCGTCGCGGATTTGGTTGGTTCAATTGAAGACATCGTCTTTGAGGCTTTCGAAATTTACCTACGTCACAACCCTGAAAATTTCATCAAGGGGCCAGACAACAAGCCAATGCGAAAGCTGTTCCGTGACCGAAAAGTGAACCCTGAGGCATGGGAGACAGCTTGGGACGAAAGGTACAAGAACTGGCGCAGAAAGAAGATTTACAATGGCCTTTTTTCGGTGATGGAGCACTACTGGAAAGAGGCCTCATTGCTTCGCCCCAGCACGTATAAACACACCGATGTGAGCGATTGGTGTGCCACGGTAAAGATGTTCTCGGAGCTACGTAACCTGATTGTGCACAGCGCGCCATGCGTGTCGCCAGAACTAGCGGATTACTGCTCCATACCAACGGCAATGACGTTCGATTTCAAAGTGGGCGAACCCCTGTATGTCGAATTGCACCACCTCCAATCCATCGAGTGCTTTCTGGACCAATACCTCAGCGCCTTGAACATCTCCTTGTTGGAAAGGGCGAAGGGACCAATCAATACATGGATATCACCAAAGAGCTGAGCAGGACGCTGCGCCAACCTGGGTGCCGCATGGGGGCAAATATTCCTGCGCTTGATTGCCTCCACTTGAAAGAAGGTAGAATAGGCTGAAACGCTCAACTTCATGACTTCAATCCATTTTTGCGTCAGAATCGGGTGCTGCGCTTCGGTTTGCACAGAGACTAAGGAAAATTGAAAATCCTCGTGTCGGTGGTTCGATTCCGCCCCCGGCACCATGATATATTTCGGTTGTATCTGATGTGGTTCGATATTTGCCTGACTTTGCAGGCTTTGTTTGGAACGTTTCATGTTGCACTGTGACGTCCGATGCAGTCTGCCGCGTTTTCTTGGGGGGACGCAACGCTGTGGCAGATATCCCCATGACTGTTTCGAGTGATGCGAAGGGGCGGGCGATCGAGCCCGAAGGCAAGTCTTTCGAGCAATCTGACTTCGATGGGGTGCACTTCCTGGTGGACCTCAACGGCTCAAACGATGGCGCGGGATTGGAAGCTCAGACCGGGCTTTTGATGATCGGTTGGTGTGTTTCGTTCACATGGCTTTGCATGGGGAAGCCCCGGCAAGATCGCTGATCCTGGCTCACTCGGCCACGGCGGCACCCTCTGGCAGGCTTGGACCTGTGGGGGCGCAGGCGAGCGGCGCACCAGCCTCAGGTCGTGCAAGATGATGAAAACCGCAGGCGTGACGAACAGCGCGAGAAACGTCGCCCCGGTCAGGCCAAAGGCAAGGCTGGCCACGATTGGCCGCAGGAACTGCGCCTGGGTGGATTGTTCGAACAATAGCGGCCCCAGCCCGGCTACGGTCGTCAACGACGTCAGAAAAATCGCGCGAAACCGGTCACGTATGGCATTTACCCCGGCTTCGATCAGATCATCGCCCGCATCGAAATGTCCCTTGATGAATTCGATGAGCAGGATCGAGTTGTTCACCACGACGCCCGCCAATGTTGCCAGTCCGACGAAGCTTGGCAACGACAGTTGCATCCCCAGGGCCAGATGCCCCCAGATCATGCCGATCGTTCCGAGCGGGATTGCCACGAAGACTGCGATGGGCTGGATGAAACTACGAAACTGGAATGCCAGGATCAGCCAGACACCGACCAAGCCCATTGTGAGGTTGCGCATCAGCGAGGCGCCGGTGGTGGCGGTATCTTTCGCCTCGCCAACCACGATCACCTGCACCTCGGGGTGGGTTGCCGCCAGACCGGGCAGGAAATCGGCGCGCATGGCCGCCATCAGTTCGCGCGAATTCGCCACGGAGGCGTTGATCGCACCGGTCACCGAGACCGTGCGTTGGCCGTCGATACGGGTAATCGAGGCATAACCGCGAGTCTGAATGATGTCGGCAACGGCCGATAGGGGCACCAGCGCGCCACCTGTTCCGGCCACACGGATCTGGCTGATATCACTGGCGGCATCGCGGTCCGATGCGGTAAGGCGCGCGACGATATCCAGCCCGCCGAGGGTATCCTGCACCTCCAGCCCGGTATCCCCGCGAAAACCGGCGCGCAGTTGCGTGGCAATGCCTTGTGCCGTCACCCCAAGGGCAGAGGCGGCCGCCGGGCGAAGGGACACCACGTATTCCGGCTTGCCCGGTCGCAGATCGTAATTCACATCGCGCACACCCTTAAAGCCGAGAAAAAACGCCCGCATATCGCGCGCGGTGTCCTCGAGCACCGCCAAGTCGGGGCCTTGCAGGCGCACGTCGATCGGTTTGCCACCGACGCCGCGCTCTTTGTCGGTAAAGCGCAGACTGGCCATATCCGGCATTGGGCCGGTGCGCTTTTTCCAGGACTCTACAATTGTCGTGACCTCGGTGGTGCGCACCCCGGCGGGCAGAAGCCGGGCGCTGACCGTGGCGAGATGTGGACCGCTTTCCGAGGCCGCATCGGGGTTGACGCCATATGAGACCGTAATGCTTTGCACCAGCGGCTGACCTTCGGGTTGGTTGGGGGTTTCTTCAGCGTTCAATGCCTCAAGTGCCGCCACGACCTTTTTCACCCGTGCCTCGGTTTGCGTGAGGGGCGCCCCCTGTGCCAACAACAACCGCGCCTCAACGGTGTCGCTCTCAAGCGAGGGGAAACTCTGGAACTTGACCAGGCCAGCGGTAAAGGGCGTAACCGATATGAGCAGCAGGAACCCCACCAGCCCCAGCGTGAAATACCGAAACCGCAGCGCCAGCCGCGCCAGTGGCACAATCACGCGGTCGCGCAGCCCGTCGAACGCTATGTTGATCGCGCGATTGATCCGGTTGGGGCGCATGTCCTTGCGCAGGGCGTGCGACAGGTGGTTGGGCAACACAAGAAACGCCTCGAGAAGGCTGACAACCAAGGTGATGACCAGCACCACGGGCAGGAATTTCAGCACTGCGCCAATCTGCCCGGCCATCAACCCGAGCGGCCCCACGATCATCACCGTTGTCAGGAACGACGCCAGGACACCCGGCCCGACCTGGCCGACCCCGTTGACAGCGGCCTGCATGGCCGGTTCGCCTGCAAGCCTGCGCCGCACGATATTTTCGGAGATCACGATGGAATCGTCCATCAACAGGCCGATGGCAACCAGCAGGGCAACCATCGTGATCATGTTGATCGAAAGCCCCATCAGTTGCATGGCAAAGATTGTGCCAAGGAAGGACACCGGCAGCCCGAGCGCCACCCAGAACGAGAAGCGCAGACCGAAGAACACTCCCATGACGAGCAGCACCAGCGCCAGCCCCTGCAGCCCGTTGGTCGTGATGATCCGAAGCCGCTCGGTGATGTTCGAGGTGCTGTCTTGCGATATTGCCAGGTCGATTCCGGCGGGCGCCGAGGCGCGGGCCGTCTCCAGCCGGGTCTGCAAGGCGGCCATCACGCGCAGGGCATCTTGTGCAGAGGTCTTGGATACATTGACAACTGCGGCCCGCTTGCCGTTGTAGAAAGTGGCATCATAGCTGTCCGAGAAACGGGTGGTGATGCGCGCTACATCACCCAGAAGAACCTCGTTGCCCATGGCGGAAGCGGTCAGCGGAATGGTTGCCAGCGCCTCGGGGCTGCGACGTTCACCCGCAAAACGCACCAGCGCGTCGCCCTGTGGGCCCTCAAGCGTGCCCGCAGGCATATCAAGGCTGTTGCGGGTGAGTGCCGCCGCGACATCGGCAATGGTCAGCCCGCGACCTTGCAGGGCCGTTGCGGAAATTTCTATGGCGATCTCTCGGTCCGAAAAGCCCGCCACGGTGGCCTGCGAGATCATCGGATCGCGCTTGAACGCCTCGGCAAGCCGGTCGGCATAGGCAAACAGCACCGCCGGATCGTCCGGCCCGGTCACCGAAACCGCCGCCACGCTGGCCACCCGTTCGATGATGCGTGTCACCGGGTCTTCGGCCTTGGCGGGATAGGCGGTCACCCCATCGACTGCAGCTTTCACATCGGCTGCAAAGCGGGTCATATCGGCCCCCTCGACGATTTCTGCGGTCAGGATCGCCATGTTGTCGCGCGCCTGGCATGTCAGTTCGGCAAGGTTTTCCACGGCGCGGATCGGGTCTTCGGCCACCAGGCAGATGCCGGTTTCCACCTCGGCAGGGGCGGCTCCGGGATAGGCAATGCGCACTTCGACATCCGAAGGCGGCACTTCGGGGAAGCTGTCGCGCTGCAAGCCGGGCAGCGCGGCAAGGCCCAGGCCCAGCAGCAAGAGCATCAGGATATTGGCGGCCGTCGCATGACCTGCAAACAACCGGATCATTGCGCGCTATCCTTGCCCGACGCCTGACGCGCCAGAAAGGCCATCAGCGCCTTGTCCTCGACCGCCTTGGCGGCCATGCCCGGGACGGCCACCGCCGGATCGGTGACGACCAGCTGATCCCCGACCGCCAGCCCGTCCGCGATGACGGACAGTCCGTCGACGGTATAAGCCAGGTCAACCACGCGCGGCTCCAGCTTGCCCGCGGCGCTGACCACCAGCGCGCGGCCATCGCGCACGGCCGAGGCCGGGGCGACAAGCGCCTTGCGGGCGCCCGCGCTCAGGACCACCTCGACGAACATGTCACGGCGCAGCGGCGGGCGTTGGCCTGCGACCGCCTGTGCCATTGGTTGTTCGACCCGCACGATGATGTTTGCACTTTGGGTGCGTGCGTCCATCACATCGCTGACACGTGCGACGGTCGCCGGCCATTCCACCGCGTGGCCTGCCTGGGACAATCGAACCTTGGCCGTCAGATCAAGCACTGTCCGTCCTGATCCAAGGGCGCGGATCAAGGGCCCCATCTGCCCGAGGGGAAATTGGGCAGTGACCTCGGCCGCATCGGTGCCATCGGCGGAAAAAAGCGTGGTGCCACGCGTTATGAACTGTCCCAGACCTGCCGCTACCGAGCCGATTTGCAAATCGAAAGGCGCGACGATCTCGACAAATTCGAGATTGCGCGCGGAAATGGCGCGCTGCGCCGAAAGAACTTCGCGTTCGGCTGCATTCAGATCGAGCTGGTTCTCGATCTCGGTGAGTTTCGCGCGGGCGCCCAGTTCGGCGCGCGTGGCCTGATCAAGCGCGGCTTGCGTCGTCACGCCCCGCGTCTGCAGGTCCTGTTGACGCCTGCGCTCGCCCTGGCTGATTTCCAGATCGGCACGGCTCAGCGCCAGGTTGGCGTTCAGCGTCTGGTCCTTCACATCCAAGGCAGCCATCTGCGCGTCGATTTGTGCCAGCGTCAGGCGTAAATCGGTATCATCTATACGCAACATCACCGTCCCTGCGGGTACCAGGGTGCCATTGGCCAGCAGCGGCGACGTTTCGATCACCTCGCCCTCGATTCGTGCGACGGCACGCCATTCGCGTGCCGGTGCCATCACGCCGTAGCCGGTCACCCTCGGGATCAGATCGACCTCGGCCAGCGTGATTACCCGCACCGGTGTGGGTTGCTTCTCGACCTCCTTTGGGGCCGCAGCGGGCATGAGCGTTCCGGAATGGATGATCGCGACCACCCCAAGTGCCAGCGGCAGACTGACAGCGAGAATGCGCCCGAAGACAGTGATCCAGAATTTCATGGCGACTTTCCCTGATGGCAGTCTGTGGCACCTCATCGCAGGCGATATGCATAGTGCCCGCTATGAAGATCGGTGGCAATGCCGCAAGAGCAGCGCTTAGACCGGGGCACCACCCGCTGTCAATCCGGTGCGAAGCGTCTCAATCTTTGGCCAGTGATTGACTTTTGCCGTCTTCTTGTGGGATGAACGCCAAGAGCCAGGGGCGCCGAAAGGCTGAGACGTACCCTTTGAACCTGAACCAGATAATGCTGGCGGAGGGAGGCACGGTCAGACCTTTGGGTTTGCAGCGTCTCTCTGCGTTACCAATCTAGAGAGACCGCATGACGCCAAATGAAGCTCTGCACAACCTTCGCGACCAAGCCCCCCTCGTACATTGCATTACCAACTATGTCGCGATGAACATAGCGGCCAACGTGACACTCGCGGCAGGTGCCTCGCCCGCGATGATCCACGCAACAGAGGAAGTGGCCGATTTCGTTCCGATCGCCGGGGCGCTGACGATCAATATAGGGACGCTGTCAGAGGCTTGGCTTGTCGCGATGAAGACAGCGGCCACAGCTGCGCGTGACGCGTCGGTGCCGTGGGTGCTCGATCCTGTTGCGCATTTCGCAACGCCCTATCGCGCCCGGGCGGCCCGGGATTTACTTTCCCTGGGGCCTTGCATCGTGCGGGGCAACGCGTCGGAAGTCATCGCGCTTGCGGGCGGCGCGGGCGCTGGCAAGGGGGCCGATAGCGGCGACAGCGTGGCAGACGCGCGGGCGGGAGCGTTGGCGCTTGCCCAAGCGCGGGGCTGTGTGGTCGCGGTCTCGGGGCCCACGGATTTCATCACCGACGGAACACGTAGCGCAACAATCCGCGGCGGTTCGGATCTCATGCCCAAGGTGACGGCTCTTGGGTGTTCCCTGACGGCGCTTACGGGGGGCTATGCGGCTGTCGCGCCTGCCTTGGAGGCCACGGTCGCAGCCTTCACACATTTTGCAGAGGCCGGGGAACGCGCGGACCGGCTTGCCGAAGGTCCGGGCACGTTTTCGACCTGTTTCCTTGACGCGCTTGCGCGGCTTGGAGCCGGCGATCTGGATGAGGGGCGGGTGTCATGGAACTGAGGCCCGAGACCTTGCAGCTCTATCTCGTGACCGACCCGCATCTGTGTTGCGGGTCCAAGCTGGTCGACACGGTCAAAGCGGCAGTGCGTGGCGGTGTGACCTTCGTTCAGCTGCGCGACAAGATCGCATCGACACGGGCGCGGGTGGAGTCTGCGTGTGCCTTGAAAGCCGTCCTGCGCGGAACAGGTGTAAAGCTGGTCATCAATGACGACGTCGAGGCTGCGATGTTCGCCGATGTGGACGGCGTTCATTTGGGGCAGGATGACCTGAGCGCAGCCGAAGCGCGGGCGCGCTTGGGGCCGGACAAAATCATAGGCCTGTCCTGTGAAACAGAGGCGCAGGTGCAGGCGGCAGACCCGGCGGTTGTCGATTACCTTGGCCTTGGCACAGTCTTTCCGACAGCGACAAAAGCGGATCACAAGCCGACGATCGGCCTGTCTGGCCTGGCGTCAATGGCGCGGGTGGCTCGACTTCCCACGGTTGCCATCGGAGGGCTCAAGGCGGAGCACGCAGCAAGTGTCATCGCCACGGGGTGTGATGGGATTGCCGTGGTGTCTGCGATCTGCGGTCAGCCCGATCCGGAGCAGGCCGCGAAAACACTTGCCCTCGCATTGAAGGATGCAACCCCATGATCAGGAATCTGCTCAGTATCGCGGGGTCGGACCCTTCGGGTGGTGCGGGAATCCAGGCGGACCTCAAGGCCTTTGCGGCCAACGGAACATACGGGATGGCCGTGATCACCGCGCTCACAGCGCAGAATACGCAGGGTGTCACAGAGGTCGAAACGGTGTCGCCCGCCTTTGTTCACGCACAGATTGCCGCCGTGTTCGCAGACGTGCGTGTCGATGCGGTCAAGATCGGGATGATCGCCACCGCCGAGATCGCGTGTGCGGTCGCAGAGGCCTTGGCCGAGCATAGGGGCATCCCTGTCGTGCTTGACCCGGTGATGATGGCCAAGGGTGGTGCGCCGCTCATGGCAGAGGACGCCATGGAAGCGGTACGCACCATGCTGTTGCCATTGGCAACCGTCGCGACGCCAAACCTACCCGAGGCAGCGCGACTTGTCGGCCGGCCCGAGGCGCAGACCCGCGAAGAGATGGCCTCGCACGCCAGGGCGATCACGGCCCTCGGGCCGCGCGGCGCGCTTGTGAAAGGTGGCCATCTCGACGGGGCGGAAAGCCCGGACGTGTTCATGGCGGATGGGGCGTTGCACTGGCTTGAGGCGCCGCGGACCGTAACGAAAAACACCCATGGCACGGGCTGCTCGCTCTCTTCTGCGTTGGCGGCGCACCTGGCGAAAGGACATCCTGGCGAGGTCGCCGCGCGGGCGGCAAAGGCCTACGTGGCGAAGGCCATCGCCACGGCACATGAGTTGAGCGTCGGCAGCGGCCACGGACCAATCCACCATTTCAACCAGCTTTGGAAAGACGAGACATGAGCAAACCGATCAACAAGCAAACCGTTCTGATCACTGGCGCAGGGCGCGGTCTTGGCGCAGCCATTGCCATGGCCTTTGCAAGGGAAGGTGCGCGCGTGGTGATAAACTACCGCAAAAGCAAAGAGGCGGCCGAGGCGCTTGCAACGTCACTTGGTGAGCGGGCGATCGCGGTGCAAGCCGATGTGTTGGACAAGGATGCGGTCGCCGCGATGGTGGCGAAAGCGGGTCCGGTCACAACTGTGGTCCATAACGCTTTGGCGGACTACAGTTTCAATGGAGAGTCCCGTGCCACGATCGAAAGCCTCTCGGTGGAAGAGGTGGTCGCGCAGCACAACACCGCGGTGCTTGGCGCATTGAACGTCATTCAGGCGACGGTCCCTGGCATGGAGGCTGCCGGGTTTGGCCGCATCATAACGATCGGAACCAACCTCGTGCAGAACCCCGTGGTGCCCTATCACGACTACACCTCCGCGAAGGCGGCGCTATTGGGGCTGACGCGCACGTCTGCCGCCGAACTTGGCCCCAAGGGGATCACGGTCAATATGGTGTCGGGCGGTCTCTTGCGCAGGACGGATGCCAGTGCGGCGACGCCGGAGGAGGTTTTCGACCTCATCGCGGGCACGACGCCGCTGCGATCCGTGACAACGCCGGATGAGGTTGCCGATGCCGTCCTGTTCTTTGCAAGCCCGTGGGCGCGGGCGGTGACGGGGCAGAACCTGATCGTCGATGGCGGGCTGGTCTTTGGCTGAAGGCGCTATGCCCGCCCCTTGTCCGCATCAAGCCGCTTTGAGCATGGGGCCGGATCAGGCATGTTGTCCGACCGTCAATCCGTTGACCTTTTCGACAATGGCTTCGGCATCAATGCCGTGGTGGCGATAGAGGTCTCCGATGGTGCCGGTCTGGCCGAAATGTTCGACACCGAGCGGGATGGTCCGGTGGCCGCAGACGGCGCCGAGCCAGGACAGCGTGGCGGGGTGACCGTCAATCACGGTGATGATCCGGCAATGCGGGGGCAGGTCTTCCAGAAGGGTTTCGACATGTGCGCGGGCCTCCGTCTTGCCGCGCGACCGGGCGCGTTGCGCGGCGGTCCAGCCAGCATTGAGCCGGTCGGCCGATGTCACGGACAGGACGCCCACGTCACGACGGCCTTCTCCTATTCTTCCGGCGGCCTTGATCGCCTCGGGGGCGACGGAGCCCTGGTAGGCAATGACGATCTCGCAATTCGGGCCGGGTTTGCGCATCCAGTAGGCGCCGTCAATGGCGCCCTGGCGGAAATCCTCATCGACCCGCTTGCCGGGTTGTTCGATCGGGTTGGTGGTCAGGCGCAGATAGACCGAGCCGCCGGTTTCATCGCGCAGCCATGTGCGTTCATCCGGGTCGCCCTCGCCATCTCTCTGAAGGTAGTCGAAGGCCCATGCCATGATGACGGCCAGTTCGTCGGCAAAGGCCGGCTCGAACGAGGCTAGCCCGTCCTGGCTCATCCCGATCAGGGGCGAGCCGACCGATTGGTGCGCGCCGCCCTCAGGGGCAAGGGTCACGCCGGATGGCGTACCGACAAGCATGAAGCGGGCATCCTGATAGCAGGCGTAGTTCAGCGCATCGAGACCGCGCGCCACGAAGGGATCATAGACGGTTCCGACGGGGATCAGGCGTTTGCCGAAGAGCGAATGGGACAGGCCCGCCGCGCCCAGCAGGAGCATCAGGTTCATTTCCGCAATGCCAAGTTCGATATGCTGGCCCTCGGGGGCGAATTCCCATTTCGCGGTGGAGGGGATGCGGTTTTCGATGAAGGCATCCGCTTGCGCGGTGCGGGCGAAGAGCTTGCGCCGGTTCACCCAGGGGCCAAGGTTCGTCGTGCCGGTCACGTCCGGCGAGGTTGTGACGATGCGCTCGGCCAGTTGGCTGTCGCCCTTGGAGAGATCGTCGAGGATCTTGCCAAAGGCCATCTGGGTCGAGATCTCGCGCGTGTTGTCGATCCCGATGGGGGGCACGGCGAGCTTGTCGTCGCGATAGCGGCGCGTGCCTTTCGAGAAGAACGCCACATGCGACAGGAAATTCCGCAGGGCGACGGGGTCTTTCACGGTGGCCAGCGGCTCCCATTCCTCGCCTTCGGCCACGCCCATGTGCTTTTGCCATGCGGCAAATTGCGTGTTGTTCATCAGGCCACCGTGGTTGTCCTTGTGGCCGGCAATGGGCGTGCCCCAGCCCTTGATCGTGTAGGCCAGGAAACAGGTCGGGCGGTCGTGGTCGATGGCGCCGAACGTGTCGGCCATGGTCTCGACGCAGTTGCCACCGAGGTTTTCCATCAGCGCGGCCAACTCGTCATCGCTTCGGGCGTCGATCAGGGCAGTGACCGCGCCCTGATCGCCCAGATCATCGAGCAGGCGCTTGCGCCAGACCTTGCCGCCCATGAAGGTCAGGGCGGAGTAGTCCTGGTTGGGGCAGGCGTCGATCCAGTTGCGCAGCTTGTCGCCGCCGGGTTCTTCGAAGGCGGCGCGCTGGAGGGCGCCATACTTGATTCGCACCACGTCCCAGCCAAAGGCGTCGAAGATCTTCTCGACGCGCTCGAACAGCCCTTCGCGCACGATCCCGTCGAGGGACTGGCGGTTATAGTCGATCACCCACCACGTGTTGCGCAGGTCGTTTTTCCAACCCTCCTGCAGGGCTTCGTAGATGTTGCCCTCGTCGAGTTCGGCATCGCCCACGAGCGCCACCATGCGACCCATCGGGGCCTCAGCCCCCCAGCTTTTGGCCTTGATGTAGTCCTGCACAAGCGAGGCAAAGGAGGTTATGGCGACGCCAAGACCCACCGAGCCGGTCGAGAAATCCACGTCGTCGATATCCTTGGTGCGGCTTGGGTAGGATTGGACGCCGCCATAGCCGCGGAAGCTTTCCATCTTGTCGCGGGTCAGGTTGCCCATGAGATATTGCATGGCGTGGAACACAGGCGAGGCGTGCGGCTTGACCGCGACCCGGTCCTCGGGTTTCAGCGCCGAGAAATAGAGCGCCGTCATGATCGACACCATCGAGGCAGAGCTGGCCTGGTGCCCGCCCACCTTGATCCCGTCCACCTTGGGCCGCACGTGGTTGGCGTGATGGATCATCCAGTGCGACAGCCACAAGAGGCGCTGTTCGATGGTCTTGAGATGCGGGGTGTCGGCGCGCATGTCGGTCTCCTTATTCGGCGGCTTGCCTGGCGGTTTGGGGCAGGGCCTGGGCCAGGTCGTCCAGGATATCGGCCACGTCCTCGAGGCCGACCGACAGGCGGATCAGGCCATCGCTGATGTCATGTTCGGCGCGCTCTTCGGGGGTATAGGTCGAATGGGTCATCGAGGCAGGGTGCTGGATCAGCGTCTCTGCATCGCCAAGCGAGACAGCGCGTTGAATCATCTTCAGCCCGTTCATGAATTTTATCCCGGCGTTCATGCCGCCGTCGATTTCAAAGGCGATCATGGCGCCCGGCTGATCCATTTGCCGCTTGGCGAGGGCGTGTTGGGGGAAGCTCTCGAGGCCCGGGAAATGCACCTTGTGCACGGCGGGGTGCGCTTCGAGATACTCGGCAACGATCCGGGCCGATGCGCAATGCCGATCCATCCGCAGCGCCAATGTCTTGAGGCCGCGCAGGATCAGCATCGCGTTGAACGGCGCCATCACGGCCCCTGTCATGTCTTTCATACCCACAAGCCTTATGTCCGCGATCTGCTCGGCCTGACCGACAACCAACCCGGCTACCACATCGCCATGACCGCCGAGATACTTGGTGGCGGAATGTAGCACGATATCGGCGCCCATTTCGATGGGGCGCGTCAGGTAGGGGGTTGCATAGGTGTTGTCCACCACGACGGTGGCGCCATTGTCATGGGCGATCTCGGACATGGCCGAGATGTCGACGAGCCGCATGTTCGGATTGGCGGGTGTTTCGAAATAGACCACGCGGGTCTTGTCGGTGATCGCGTCGCGCAGGTTTGCGGGGTCTGTCATGTCGATATGGGTGATCGTGATCCCCCATTTTGCAAGCCCGTGGCGCATGAAGGCGAAGGTGCAGCCATAGAGCGTCTTGTCGACGATCACCTCGTCGCCCGGCGACAACAAGGTCCAGAACACGGCGGTGATCGCCCCCATGCCGGACGAGAGGGCGAGGCCGGCCTCGGCCCCTTCCAGCGTGGCGATCCGACGTTCGAGAAGGTCGCAGGTCGGGTTCGAGATGCGGCTGTAGATATAGCCCTGCCGTTCACCGGCAAACATTTCGCCTCCGGCTTCGGCGGTCTCGAAAGCGAAGGTCGAGGTCAGGTGGAGCGGCGGCGTCAGCGCCCCTTCGTTTTCCTGCGGATCATAGGCGTGGTGGATGGCGCGGGTGGAAAAGCCGGATGAATGGGTCATTGAGAACTCCGTGGTATCCTGAAGGATTGGCATGATGATTGGGGCTATATTACGATTGTTACGAAGGATATTGATTGCGTATTATGCTTTATTATGGGTAAAATTTGGCAGTATCTGCTAAGAATGGTGGTTTTATGGATAGCAAGGACAGGCAAATCATCCGCGCCCTTCAGCGGGTGGGGCGCATGACCAACCAGGATCTGGCCCAGGAAGTGAACCTGTCACCCTCGCCCTGTCTGCGCAGGGTCAGGAACCTTGAGGCAAGCGGCGTCATCCAGGCTTATAGCGCCGATGTTGATCCGGCGGCCTATGGTCTTTCGATCACCGTCTTCGTGCGGGTCAGGCTTGAGCGGCATAACGAGGCGGATGTGCAGAATTTCGAAAAACGGGTGCGGATGATAGACGAGGTGCTCGAGTGCTATGTGATGACGGGTGCGATGGATTATCAATTGCGGGTGCTGGTCTCGGATCTCGCAGCATACGAGGATTTCATCCGCAACCGGATTCACCCCATTGGCGGCATTGCCTCGATCGACACGAGTTTCGTCTATGGGACGGTCAAGAAAACAGCGGTCTTTCCGCCGATTTCATGATCCAAGTAGCCAATCATACACGAGGCGCGCCCGATCGGATGCGTGGGGGTGCAGTTTGACATAGAAATCTTCGGGCGGGTCCATCCTGTCCGGCAGAAGCGGCACCAACTCGCCCGCGTCGAGATAGGATCTGGTCAGGCCGACCCAGCCGAGCACGGCCCCCATGTCGTCGCGCGCCGCCTGAAGCGCGATCACGTAGTTGTTGACGCGGTGGCCCGTTTTCACCGGCCCCTCATAGCCAAGAGCATCGAACCAGCCGCGCCAGTCGGTCCAGCCGGTCATGATGGAATCGAAGTGGATCAGGGGGAGTCGTGCCAGATCCGCAACGCGGGTCACGGCGTGGGCTTCGGCAAAGCAGGGGCTGCCAAGCGCCATGATCTGATCGCGGAACAGGACAGAGCGGGTTCCGGTGTCCTGTGCGATATCGCCATAGCGGATGCTCAGGTCGCAATCCGCCGGGGAGTGATCGGTGTCGCTTACGATTTGCGCGACCGAAATGTCGCCATGCGATTTCCAGAACTGCGCCAGTTTCGGCGTCAGCCAGAGCGAGCTTACGGCGGTCGTGACGCGGATCGTGACCGAGGCGCGGCGGGATCGCTGGCGCAGTTGGTCGACCGCTTCCCCCATGGTTTCGAAACCACGTTGCAGCGCGACGAACAGATAGGCCCCGGTCTCGGTAAGCTCCACGCCGCGGTGGTGGCGGTGAAACAGCTTGCAGCGCAGCTCGGTTTCCAGCGCCTTGACCTGGTGGCTTATGGCGGCGGGCGTCACGTTCAGCTCTTGCGCGGCGTGCTTGAAACCGACATGGCGCGCGGCCGCCTCGAAGGCCACGAGCGCATTCATCGGGGGCAGGTCATAGGGGCGTTTAGACAAGTTTACCTCATTCAAGCATGTGCAAGTGCGGTATCATGTGCGCTATGCGTGGGGTTTCCAGAGGAGAATGCATTAGGTCAGCTAATTCAAGATGAGATTTTATGCAATTGTCACGGCATGGCTTCGGGCAAAGATTGCGTGGCAGCACAGAAGAAAGACATGCGCATGATCCAAGGTTCCGTGATATCCCCACGCCGCACCCGCAGAAGCCGCAACAAATCCAGCCGCAGCAGCGCACCGGGCGAGAACCTGCATCTGCGGGTTCCCTATATCACGCGCAAGATTCCCACCTATGACATTCTGGCCGAAGATCAGCTTGAGCGGATCGAAGCGACGGCGGATCGGATTCTTGCGGAGATCGGGATCGAGCTGCGCGAAGATGCCGAGGCGATGGCACTTTATCGCGCTGCCGGGGCGCAGGTCATGGAGTTGGGGCAAGGGGTTTGGAACATCAGGTTCGAGCCGGGGATGCTGCGCGAGATCCTCAAGGCGGCCCCGGCCCGGTTCACGCAACATGCGCGCAACCCGGCCAATACCGTCGAAATCGGCGGTGATGCGATGGTGTTCGCGCCCTCCTATGGCTCTCCTTTCGTGATGGATATGGAAAGCGGGCGTCGCTATGGCACGCTGGCGGATTTCGAGAACCTCGTGAAGCTCGCGCAATCGTCGCCCTGGCTGCACCATTCCGGCGGCACGATTTGCGAACCCACCGATATACCTGTGAACAAGCGGCATCTGGACATGGTTTATGCCCATATCCGGTATTCCGACCGACCGTTTCTCGGGTCTATCGCGGCCCCGGAGCGCGCCGCCGACAGTATCGAGATGTGCCGTATCCTGTTCGGTGCGGAGTTCGTCGAGCGTCATTGCGTCATCATGGGCAATTTCAACACCACCTCGCCCCTGGTGTTGGACGGGGTGACCACGGCGGGCATTCGGACCTATGCCGAGGCGGGGCAGGCGTCGATTCACCTGCCGTTCCTTCTTGGGGGGGCGGTGTCGCCGCTGACCATGGCCGGGTCGGTGGCACAATGTCTGGCCGAGTCGATGGCCTCCTGTGCTTTGGCGCAACTTGTGCGCCCTGGCGCGCCGGTGGTCCTTGCGGGGTTCCTGTCGTCCATGTCGCTGCGCTCGGGGAGCCCGACCTTCGGCACACCGGAGCCAGCGCTTGGGTCGTTGGCGATGGGGCAGCTTGCCCGGCGCCTGAACCTGCCGCTGCGATGCGCGGGGAATTTCAGCACCTCCAAGCTGCCGGATGGGCAGGCCATGCAGCAATCCATGATGTCGATGATGTCCGCGGTGCAGGGCGGTGCGAACTACATCCTGCACTCGGCGGGGTTCCTTGATGGGTTGTTGTCGATGTCCTTCGAGAAATTCGTGATGGATTGCGATGTGGCGGGGGCGATGCACGCCTATCTGAACGGTTTTGCCGTGACGGAGGATGCGCTTGGATTCGAGGCGCTGGCGCAGAATGGTCCCGGCGAGCATCTGTTCAATACCGACCACACGCTGCGCCATTATCAGACCGCGTATTGGGACAGCGGCCTGAATGACGATCTGCCTTATGAAACCTGGATGGAGCAGGGAGGCTTTGATTCCGCGGTGCGGGCGAATGCGCGTTGGAAAGAGACGCTGAACACCTACGAGGCGCCCGACCTGGATGAGGGGATCGACGATGCGCTCAGGGATTTTGTTGCGCGCAAGAAGGCGTCGATGCCGGATGCCTGGTATTGACGCGCTAGGGCGTTTCATGGCCCGGCGGATGGTAGCCATGGCGGGCGTGAAACCGTTTGAGCTCCTGCGTGGACGGGGGCTGACCGGTATAGGTTTTGACGTAGTCGGGGATGCGGATCATGCGGGCGGACAGGGTCTCATCGACCTGCATCGAGATATAACCGATCTGTGTCAGGTATATGGTGCGCGCGCGGACATCCGCCTCGCCGGGGTCATATCCGAAACGTTCAAACATCTTCCGGATCGCGTCGAGCCGGGTCTCGTCGGCGGCGTGCACGCGGTCGGCAACGGGCGGAGATTGATGCGCCCAGCCGCGTATCGCAAGGTCAAAGCGCGATTCAAACGGGCCATCGTCGAGAAAGGCGCCGATCACGTTCAGCGCGGCCTCGGTGATGGTTTCGGCATAGGCCCGGGTTGCCGCGACAAGGCCGCCGGTATTGGTGTCCTCCCAGCTTTCCAGCAGGGCGTCGAGCAGCGCGCCACGATCCTTGAAGAACCAGTAGAAACTGGTGCGGGAGAGGTTCATCTGGCTGGCCAGCGGTTGAATCTTCACCGCATCAATGCCCGATTTGATGAAGGCCTCGCGCGCGGCGGCAAGCCAAAGATCCTTTGACCCGCGCCAGCCACCTGCCTTGGTGGCCGCATCTGTTGGTTGTTCTTTTCCCATGGTGGAAACTTACACCGCGGCAAGGGGGAGGGCAATGAAATGGCCATTGGTGAACGTAAACTTGACACGAGTGAACATTTTGGGAATTCTCCCCCCAATCATATGGAGCCTCGACATGTCCAAAGACGCCCTCTTGCAGCCCTATCAGCTCAAGCACCTGACCCTGCGCAACCGGATCATGACCACCGCGCATGAGCCGGCCTATCCCGAAGATGGCATGCCGAAAGATCGCTATATCGCCTATCACGCCGAGCGCGCGAAGGCCGGGGTCGCGCTTGCGATGACGGCGGGGTCTGCGGCCGTATCCAAGGACAGCCCGCCAGTGTTCAACAACATCCTTGCCTACAAGGATGAGGTCGTGCCGTGGATTCAGAGGCTGACGGATGCCTGCCATGAACAGGGCTGTGCGGTGATGATCCAGCTGACCCATCTGGGCCGCCGCACCGGATGGGCCAAGGGGGATTGGTTGCCCTCGGTATCGCCCGGCCCGCATCGGGAGCCGGCGCATCGGGCCTTTCCCAAGCAGTTGGAAGATTGGGACATCGAGCGGATCATCAAGGATTATGCCGCGGCAGCGCAAAGGATGCAGGCTGGCGGCATGGACGGGATCGAGCTACAGGCCTATGGCCACCTGATGGACCAGTTCTGGTCGCCCCTGACCAACAGGCTTGATGGGCCGTATGGTGCCGATACGTTGGACAATCGGCTGCGGTTCACCATGGATATCCTGAGCGAAATCCGCAAGCTCTGTGGCCCGGAGTTCATCGTGGGCCTGCGCTATACCGCGGACGAGGCCCAGGCTGGCGGCATCACCGAGGAGGAGGGGATGGAGGTCTCGCGTCGCCTGCGTGACAGTGGCATGGTCGATTTCCTCAACGTGATCCGTGGGCGCATACACACCGACCCGGCGATGACCGATGTGATCCCGGTGCAGGGCATGCGGAATGCGCCGCATCTCGATTTCGCGGGGCGGGTGAAGCGCGAGACCGGGATGCCGACCTTTCATGCGGCGAAAATCCCGGATGTGGCGACCGCGCGCCATGCGGTGCAGGCGGGATTGATCGACATGGTGGGTATGACGCGCGCCCATATGGCCGATCCGCATATCGTGCAGAAGATCGTCGAAGGCCGGGAGGACGATATCCGCCCCTGTGTCGGCGCGACCTTCTGTCTTGACCGGATTTATGCGGCGGGCGAGGCGCTTTGCATTCACAACCCGGCGACGGGGCGCGAACAGACCATGCCGCATCGCATCACCCCGGCGCGCGAGCGCAAGAAGGTCGTGGTTGTCGGCGCCGGGCCTGCCGGGTTGGAGGCGGCGCGTGTGGCCGCCGAGCGGGGCCATGACGTCACAGTGTTCGAAGCTCAGCCCGATGCGGGCGGGCAGGTGCGGTTGACGGCGCAGAACCCGCGTCGGCGCGAGATGATCTCGATCACGGATTGGCGCATGTCGCAATGTGCCGCGCGCGATGTGGAATTTCGTTTCAATACCTGGGCCGAGGCTGGGGATGTCACGGCGCTTGAGCCCGATGTGGTTATCGTGGCGACCGGCGGCATGCCGAATACGGAACTTTTTGAAAGCGGTCGGGAGCAGGGGCTTGTGGTCACCGCCTGGGATTTGATCGCAGGGGATGTGAAGCCTGCGCAGAATGTCCTGATTTACGATGAAAGCGGCGACCATCCCGGTCTGATGGCGGCAGAGGTCGCGGCCGCGACCGGGGCGCGGGTCGAGGTCATGACTCCCGACCGGGTGTTCGCGCCGGATATCATGGCGATGAACCTGACGCCCTATATGCGGGCATTGCAGGACAAGGATGTGGCCTTCACGGTCACGCGCCGTCTTCTGGATGTTACCCGCGAGGGGAACAGGCTAAAGGCCTCCATCGGCACGGATTATAGCGATTTTGTCTCTGAGAAGAGCTATGATCAGGTTGTGGTCAACTACGGGACATTGCCGATTGCAGATCTTTATTTCGATCTCAAGCCTTTGTCATCCAACGGCGGGGAGGTCGATTATGACGCACTGATCGAGGGGCGCGCGCAAGGCATCGCGCGCAATCCCGCGGGGCGGTTCCAGCTCTTCCGCATCGGGGATGCCGTCAGTGCCCGCAATATCCATGCAGCGATTTACGACGCCTTGCGGTTGGTCAAGGATATGTGATGTGCTTCGGGCATGTGTTCTTGCCGCTGACCCTGCGCCACAAGACCTTGCGTAACCGCATCGTCTTTGGGCGCATACCACCAACATGGCACAAAACGGTCTGCCCGGAGATCAGTATCTGGCCTAGTGTCTTGAGCGTGCCATCGGTGGTGTGCCGATGATCACGGTTGAACCGATGCCCGTTCATACGGCGGCGGTTCTCACGCGGCATTCTGCATCCTATCCGCGAGGCCTGCGGTCCTGATTTCCTCATCGGGCTGTCGGTGGCGGACAGCCGGAGCCGCCCGGGGCGCGACCCGCTTTCATGGAACTGACGTCACACTGACGTGTCGCGGTCATGTTTTCAGGACCATGCTGTCGGAAGCAGTCCAGCTTTGCCCGAGACAACGGGCAAAGGTGGTCCATGTGCAAACGTCATATGCCCTGAGCGTGTTGTGAAACGCCGGAGGCCAAGATTTTACAGATATATCGCAGAGAGAAACATGACCAACATTTCGCGCCGAAAGTTCATGGCATCTTCCGCCGGCCTGGCCGCTGCCGCCGCCGTTTCACCGATTTTCGTCACACGTGCCAACGCCACCCCTGGACCGGGGGAGTTGCAGATGGTGGCCGCGACCCCCAATCCCAAGGGAGCGTTCGAGCGGCTGTTCCTGCTCAAGGGTGATGCACTCTCACAGCCGATCACGACGATCGTGTCGGAAGAGGGTGCGGCGGTTCCGAACCGTGCGCTTGATGCAGGCACGCGCCGGGTTTTGCGGATGATGCATTTCAATGACATGCACAACCACATGACCGACATGCACGGCAAGAAGGGCGATACGCACCGCATGGCGCAGATGGTCAAGAAGGTCAAAGAAGCCAAGGCGTCTGCGGCAGAAAACGAGATCGTCCTGTTCCTGTCGGCCGGGGACGATCATACGGGATCGGTCTTTGATGAGCTTCTGGGCTGGTCGCCGGATGAGTTCATGGTGGATGCCGGGTATCGTGCGGCGTCTGCGGCGGGTGTTGATGTGGCCGTGTTGGGCAACCATGAATTTGACCGGGGTGGTCAGATGCTCAAGATCGGTATCGACAATGATGCCGAATTCCCGGTCCTGTCGGCCAATATTCACGGCTCGGCCTTCATGACGCGGGACGAAGATTATGTCGCGGCGGCGGTCGGCGAAGTCAAAGGCCTGCGGATCGGGTTCATCGGTCTGACCACGGCAGTGGATACGCGCGTGGGTATCGAAACGGACCCGACGCTTGCCGTGTCCAGCCCCGTGCTGGCCGCCAGCAACATCTACAAGGCGGTCGAGGCCGTGTCGGATGTTGTCGTGGTGCTCTCGCATTGCGGCTATGGCCGCGACATGCATGTCTCGGGCAAGGCGGCGACCGCGCGCAAGATTGGCGAGGGCGACTTTGCCATCGCCGAAGCCATCGGGCCGATGGGCAGCAAGCCTTGTGTTCTGGTCGGTGGCCATTCGCACACCACGCTGAACAAGGATGGTATCAACGCCGACAACATGGTGAACGGCCTGTTGCTGACGCAGGCGTCGGCCAATGGGAAATTCCTTGGCGAGATCGCGATGTCGATCGCAACCGATCACGGGCGGGAGGCATGGTTTTCCAATGTCTCGCTTCACGACATCAAGAAGCGGGATGACCGCGTGTCGGCGGATGACGCGGCATATGCCAGCCTTGAACATGATGGCGACTATGATGCGGCCTTCGAGGCCGAGGTGATGGCGCCGATGATTGCCGCGCTTGATGTGAAGATGTCCGAAGTGATTGGCGAGGTGGCGGATGACACGCTGGTGAACAGCGAGCGGACCCGCGCAGACCGCTATGTTGGCGAGGCGGCGCTGGCCAATTTCATGAACGATACCCTCGTCGAGCGCTCCGAGACTTTCCCGAGCGGCAAGGTCGATTTCTCGCTTTTCAACGCGACGGGGCTGAGCAACGGTATCGACAAGGGGCCGCTGACATTCCGTGAATGGTTCGACGTCATGCCCTATGCCGATCTCGTCGATGTGGCGACGGTCACGGGCGCGCAGATTCGCGATATCCTGAATTCGAATGCCAAGCGCCTGTTGCGGACCGAGGAGGTCGAGGGCACCGATCTGAGCGGGTTCGTGTCTCGGGGCTTCCTGCATTTTTCGTCTGGTATACGCTACCGGATCGTTGCGGGTGCTTCGGCCGTCGAGGCGAAAGCCGTGGATATCATGTTGAACGGTGTGCCGGTCGAAGAGGTGCTTGAGGCGGAATACGCGTTTGCCTTCAACACCTATATTTCGCTAGGCGCCTTCGGTGAGACCTGGAACGGGAAGCCGATCAGCGGTGGTGTGCCCGGTAACATCCCGAGCTTCGACATGCGCGGATTGCCCTGGAACCACACGGGTTTGGTTTATCGCAACGAATTGATTGCCGCTATCCGCGAGATGGGCCCGATCAGCGAAGCCACTGGCGCCAAGCTCGATGGGCGGGTTATCGTCGAGGGTTAACCCTCCTTCTCAAGCAGACCCATTGATGGCGGAAAACGGGTTGGTCCGGCGTCAATGGGTCAGAGAAGCGTTTCAAATATCTCTTTGAAGACCTGAGCGATTTGCTCTTTGTCGCGAGATTCGTCGTTGATCTGACACTGCATGAGATGACGGAACACGCCGTCGATCAGCGCGTATCGAATCGAGATTCCGTCATCGACGGGTTTGCCGGTTTTCGCGATGGCATCGGCGACGACCCCGATCAGCATGTCCTCGATTTCCTTGACGACCGGGCGGAAGGTCTCGTCGAACAGGGCCTGCGCGCGGATATCGTACCAGAGGCGATGGGTCATGGCGTCGTCGGTTATCGACTCGGCAAGCGCGTCGGAGAAGGCCGCAATGACGGCTTCGCGGCCTTCGGCACGGGCGAGGGCGTCGATGATATTGCTCATGAACTGCTGTTTATAGATACGCACGCAGTAGATGATGAGTTCGGAGCGATCCTCGAAATAGTAATGCAGCATCCCCAGTGACATGTCGCTCTTGTTAGCGATGTCGCGCAGGGAGGTATTGGCATAGCCCAATTCCTGAAGCGCCCGGATCGCGCTCTCGGCGATCTGGCGTTTCCTGATGTCGCGTTTGGCGCTTTTGCGTTCGGCACGCGCCTTCAGTTTTGCGGGCATTTCGTTCATGGGCCTAAAATGGGATTTCGCGTGGCCAAACGCAAGCAGCATCCGGCCTCGCGTCGGGCCTCAGCCAAGTAGCGCGTTCAGGAAAATGCGGGGCAGTTTGAGCCAGCCCGGCTTATATTGAAAACGGGTCAGGAGTTTGCCGACCTTATCCTGTTTGCGGTTCGTGATGAACCATGGCGGACGTGGCAGGAGCGAGGTTTGAAGCGATAGCAAGCCGCGCGGGAAGGGGCGGAAGGGTGCGCTGACGACGGTGCGTTCGGTATTCTCGAGCATGAAGGTGTTGTGCACCGTGCCGATGCCCGATTGCACATCGTCGAGCGTATGGCCCGGAAATGCGCCCCAGGGACAAGCCGTCATCAGAAAGCCAAGGCCGGTCCAGGCGTTGACGGCAATCGTGCCATAGTGGAACTCGGAAAGGATTTCCTCGAACCGGGCCTTGCCGATTTGGCGGATCGTCCGGGGGTGGATGATGATATTGCCCCCAAGTGTCCCGTAGAGGTTTTCATTGGCCCATTTGATCGCGTTGACCAGATAGGTTTCCGGGTCCGGGTCGTTCATTTCCAAAGTGGACATCGCGGGGGCGAAGACCTCGTTGCTGTGAAACCATTCGTCGTCGCCTGCCGCGTTTATGATGCAGGCCGGGGCCGCTCCGCGTGCCACTTTCTCGGCCCCGTCGGCATGATCCGCGAATGTCGCGAGGCGGTCCTCGGCGCCTGGGTAATAGGCAAGGCGGGTCGAGGAGGACATGACCGATTTGAGGTGCGCCATGAAGTCCTTGGTCTTGGACCATGTCTTGGGCGTGATGAGAACCTGACAGGCAACGCAGTTGAAGCCGGAATTGTGGAGTTTCTGGGTCGCCACGTTCTCGGCCTGAAAGCGCAGGTCGGCGCGGCTCCACGGGCCGGGCACGATGATCGTCGGACAGACGGCGCCGAGTTCGGAGGTAAAGCGCTTGGTGTTCTTCGGTGTGCCGGCCTCCTTGTTCCTGATGCCTTCCGCGCCGGACCCCCAAACGATGGCGTCATGGGTCGCTCCTGCGCCGGTGATGTGAAGTTCTTCGACGGTCGGGTGATCCGTGAGCCATGCCCCGGCGGCCCCGTCCCCCTTGACGATGCGCAGGGCGTTGCGGTCGATCAGCGGCCTCAGCGCGGCCTTGAGGTAGTCGGTCAGGTAGTCGTTGACCGGGTTCATCTTGAGGATCACCACCTGGTTCTCGTTAAAGACCTTGTGGAAGACGTCGAGCGGCGTGATGGCGTTGATATTGCCCGCCCCGAGAACGAGGGCGACCTTGCCTTTGCGTTGATGGCTCGGCACGTCGTATGCAACCGCCGTATGTTTGGCGAGGTTGCCGCGGTTCACGCCTTTCTGCATCCAGATCTCCGCCTTGACCCCGGAAAGAAGCAAGGAGTCCCAGATCGAATGCGGCACGACGCGCACCGCGGTTTGGCCGGTTGCCAATTCGCGGGTCTTCAGGGAGTCGAGATAGGTTTTCTTGTCGAGTTCGGCGTAGGTCTGCATGTAGCCGTTGCAGGCCGCCATCAGGGCATATGGCCCGGAAATCCACTCTTCGCCGACAAGCGGTGAGCCTTCGGGAATCATCTTTTTACGGGCGGCGGTCTCGGCCCAGCCTGCTGCGACGCTCAGGAGGTTGTCCTTGATCTGTTGCAGGATCTGGATGCGGTCTTCGTTCGGTGTGCGCGCCCAGTCGTCCTTGCCCGCGTCAAGCGCGGTCAAGGCGGCTTCATACTCTTCGAGCCAGTCTGGCTTGCCTTTGATCGGGTGGTGGATGGCTTGGGGCACTGGTTGGTCCTCCCTTTGGATGAGCAGGTTGCCGACCTTCTCGGACAGGCGGTGTTTGACAGTCAGGCGGCGCAGTGGTCGGCCTTGATCATGTCGGCGGCTTTCTCGGCGATCATGATCGTGGGGGCATTGGTGTTGCCGCCAATCAGGGCTGGCATGACCGAGGCATCCACAACGCGCAGCCCCTGCATGCCGTGGACCTTGAGACGGGGATCGACGACGGCCATGTCATCAATGCCCATCTTGCAGGTGCCGACCGGGTGATAGATCGTGTCTGCACGGGCCCGGATATGAGCCGCCCATTCGGCGTCGGACATGTTGTCCTTCACGCCAAAGAGTTCCTTGTGACGATACTTGGCCATGGCCTGTGATTGCAGGATGTCGCGGGTCATCCGGGCGCCCTTGATCGTGGTTTGCAGGTCGCGGTCATCTGACAGGAATTTGGGGTCGATACCCGGGGCGGCCATCGGGTCGGCGCTTTGCAGGAAAACCTCGCCGCGCGAATGGGGGCGCACGGCGCAGACATGGCAGCTAAACCCATAGCCCATATGCAGCTTGCGGGCATGATCGTCGACGACCGAGATCACGAAATGCAGTTGGATGTCCGGGCGGTCGAGCGAGGGGTCGGTCTTGAGAAAAGCGGCCCCTTCGGCAAAGGGCGTCGCGACCATGCCTGTGCCGTCCTTGCGCCATTTGAAGATATGTTTCGTCAACCCGATCGTGCCCGCAAGGCCGATGCCGAAATTGTCGGTGTCCTTGGTCTTGTAGCCGAGAATGAAGTCGAGGTGGTCTTGAAGGTTTTGCCCAACGCCGGGCAGTTCGTGCACCATCTCGATCCCATGTGGGCGGATATCCTGCGCCCGCCCTACGCCGGAAAGCTGCAAGAGCTGGGGCGAGTTGAAGGCACCGCCGGAGAGGATGACCTCCTTGCCGGCCAAAGCGCGGTGAGTCTTGTTGCCAACCCGGTATTCCACGCCGATGGCGCGTTTGCCTTCGAAGACAACCTTGGTCGCGTGCGCCTTGGTGATGACGGTCAGGTTGGGGCGCCTTCCCATGACCGGGAACAGGTAGGCCGCCGCTGCGGAGCAGCGCTCGCCGTTCTTTTCCCGGGAGTGGAATTGCGTCACCTGATAGAGGCCGACGCCTTCGTTGTCGCCGGTGTTGAAGTCGCTGACTTCACGGTGCTGAAGCTCTGTCGCGCCCTTGATGAAGGCGCGAGTGATGTCGCGAGGACTCTTCTGGTGCGAGACCTGCAAGGGGCCGCCTGCGCCGTGGAACGCGTCCTTGCCTGTCTCGTTATTCTCGGATTTCTTGAAATAGGGGAGGCACTCGTCCCAGGACCAGCCATCACACCCCATCTCGGCCCAGCCGTCATAATCGGATTTATGGCCGCGTATGTAGAGCATGGCGTTGATCGCGGATGACCCGCCAAGCGCCTTGCCGCGCGGCTGATAGCCTTTGCGCCCGTTCAGGCCGGGCTGCGGGACGGTGTCAAAGCACCAGTTTGAAATCTTGCCATGTCCGGGCAGCATCCCGACAACACCGGCCGGGGCACGAATGAGGAGGTGGTTCCCGCCACCGCCCGCCTCGAGCAGGCAAACCTTTGTATCGGGGTCTTCGGACAGGCGCGACGCCAAGGTCGCGCCAGCGGACCCGCCGCCGACAATCACGAAATCGTAGTTCATTTGGTCCTCCCTGTGTCCGCCCCTCTCCCTGAGGCGAAACGCGTCCGAATCCGTCTGCACAGATCCGGCAACAAAAACATTCAGCAAAAAACTTGGACAAAAGTCCAATAAAAACGATCAAAGGCCTTTCGAGTGACCCTGCGCCTTATTTCTCGGGGGATAGGTTGATCTGTAAAGGGGAGGGCAGGTTTTAACGTGCTTGTTCCAACTCGCGCTCGAGTGCCTTTTCGACCGCGCCACGCGGTTTCGTGAAGCGCGCGAAGAGATCGTAGAGTGTTGGCGTAACGACAAGCATCAGGACGGCGGACAGGGCGAGACCGGCGATAATCACTGTCCCGATCGCGTTGCGGCTTTCGGCCCCGGCCCCTTGGGCGAGGACAAGCGGCAGGGCGCCGAGGATCGTGGACAGCACGGTCATCGTGATCGGACGCAGGCGCAGGACCGCGGCAAGAATGGCCGCCTCGCGCACGGATTTGCCCTCGTCACGCAGTTGGTTGGCGAATTCGACGATCAGGATTCCGTTCTTGGCCACGAGCCCGATCAGGAGAATGATCCCGATCTGGCTATAGACGTTGAGAGACAGCCCGCCGAGCACCATTGCATAGATCGCCCCCGCGACCCCGGCCGGCACGCTGAGCAGGATGATGGCGGGGTGGATGAAGCTCTCGAATTGAGCCGCAAGCACGAGAAAGACGATCAAGAGCGCCATGGCAAACACCGCCGTCGCACCTGCTGTGGTATCCTTGAAGGTGCGGGATTGGCCCTCGTAGCCGATCTTGCCGCTGGCGGGAACGATCTCGTTGGCGATCAACTCGATCTCGTCCAGCACCGCGCCAAGATCGGCGCCGGGTGCGAGTGCGCCGGAGAGGCGGATGGAGGGCAGGCGGTCAAAGCGGCGCAGGGAGGGGGCGGCGGCGTTTTCCTGAACCGAGACGAGCGCCCCGAGCGGCACGAGAGTCTCGCCATCGCCGGACCGGATATAGATGTTGTCGATATCTGACGGTGCGCGGCGGTCATAGGCTTCGGCTTGCAGGATGACGGGATATTCGCGCCCTTGGCTGACGAAGGTTGTGGCTTCGCGGGAGGCAAGCATGGTTTGCATCGTGGAAGCGATGGTTTCGATGGAGATACCAAGGTCATCGGCGCGTTGGCGGTCTATATTGACCTCGAGCTGGGGCAGGTTCTGTTCGTAGTTGATTTCCGGATTGACGAGGCCGTCGATCTCTTCGGCGCGCGTCAGAAGCGCCGTGGACCAGTCCTTGACACTGTCGAAGTCAGGGCCGCTTACGACAACGCGGACAGGGCTTGAGTTGCCGCGCAGGCCAAGCCCCGCGGGCGTGATCGGGAAGCCCCGCGCGGCGGTGATTTGTCCCATCTTGGGGGCGATCTCACGGGCGACCTCGGAGGCGGATTTCTCGCGCTCGTCCCAAGGCGCGAGGCGGAAGACGACGAAGGAGCGCCATGCGCGGTTGCCCCAGCCGGTAAAGGTAAAGACGGTTTCAATCGTGCCTTCGTCGCGCAGGGGCTTCAGCAGCGCTTCCACCTGTTGCGCGGCGCGATCCGTATATTCCGTGGTGCTGCCTTGTGGCGCGGTGAGCGGGATGAACCCCACCCCGCGATCCTCGCGCGGGGCCAATTCCCGGGGGAGGCTGTCGTAGAACAGAAGGGCTCCGCCGCTGATCGCTGCGCCGAGGACGATCACGACGAGCGGCATGCGCATGCTTTGGCGAAGAAGGGCCGCATAGGCGCGCTGGACCGGGCCGTGCGGTTTTTCGCTGGGGGCAAAGGAGGCTGCGCTGCCCTTCTTGGCGCGCAAGACCTTGGAGGCGAGGGCGGGACATGCCGTGAGGGCGACGAAGGTCGAGATGGCGACGGTTCCGGCCATGACCCAGCCGAATTCGATAAAGAGCCGCCCGACCTGTCCGGGCATGAAGGAGAGGGGGACGAACACGGCGATGAGGGTGACCGATGTGGCGAGAACGGCGAAGGTCACCTGTCTTGCGCCTTTCAGGGCCGCAACAAGGGGTGTCTCGCCGTTCTCGATCCGGCGCTGGATGTTTTCGAGCACCACGATGGCGTCATCCACCACGAGGCCAATGGCGAGAAGCAGCGCGAGCAGCGTCAGGGTATTGAGCGAAAAGCCCCATGCGCCGATCAACACAAAGGCCCCGATCAGGGAAACGGGAATCGTGATCGCGGGGATCAATGTCGCGCGGAACGAGCGCAGGAAAAGCAGGATCACAAGAACCACGAGACCGAGAGAGATCATCAGCGCATTGATGACCTCGCGAATAGAGGCTCCGACGAAGAGCGCATCGTCAGAGCCGATCTGGATCGACATGCCCTCGGGCAGGGTCGGGTTGATCTTGTCGACCTCGGCGCGCACCGCGTCGGAAATCTGGAGCGTGTTGGACTGGCTCTGGCGTTGCACGGCGATACCCACGGCGTCGCGCCCGTCGCTGCGGGCAATTGTGGAGTCATCGGCCACGCCCGGTTCGATCCGGGCGACATCCCCAAGGCGCACGGGATAGCCCGCGACCCGATCGAGCACCACATCCCGGAAATCTTCGATGCTTTGCAGGCGGCTGTTGAGGCGCACGGTCAGTTGACGGTTGAGGGAGGTGACCTCGCCTGCGGGCAATTCGACATTGTTGCGCCTGAGGGCGTTTTCCACGTCCGCCACTGTCAGCTTTCGCGCGGCGAGCGCGCGGCGGTCGAGCCAGATCCGGACCGCAAAGGCACGTTCACCATAGATGCGCAGGCTTGCCACCCCGTCCAGCGTCGCGAGGCGGTCAGCGATGAAACGGTCGATATAGTCGGTGATCTCGGCGGTCGTCATCCGGTCCGAGACAACCGCGAGACGCATGACCGGATCAGCATCGGCATCGTTCTTTTCGACCGCGGGCTGGTCCGCTTCTTGTGGGAGGGTGTCGCGCACCCGCCCCACCGCGTCGCGGACGTCATTGGCGGCGACATCCACGTCTCGGCCTGCCTCGAATTCGATCGTGACACGCGACCGGCCCTGGCGGCTTTCGGAGCTGATGGACCGGATGCCCGAGATCGAGGCCACGGCGCCTTCGATGGTTTCGGTGATGTCCGTGTCGATGACTTCCGGCGCGGCCCCGCGATAATTGGTCGAGACGGTGACGATGGCGTTATCCACGTCCGGCAGCTCGCGCACGGGAATATCGCGCAGGGCGATGATGCCGAACACGATCAACAAGAGATTCGCCACCGCCGCGAGAACCGGGCGGCGGACGGAAATGTCGGAGAGGGTCACGATCCGCCCTCCATGTCCCCGGTGCCAGAAGCCGGCGCGTCCAGTTCCCGGACGGCGGTGCCATTACGCACCCGATGCAGGCCCTTGACGACGACCCGGTCGCCTTCGCCCAGCCCGTCAAGGATCGCGACGAAGCCATCTCGGCGTTGACCGGTATCGACGATTGTGCGGCGCGCGATACCGTCGGTCACGGCAAAGACATAGGTGTCGGCGGCCTGGAACAAGATCGCTTCTTCGGGGACCACGAGGTGATCGGTTTGTGAGAGGGTCAGCTCGAGCGACATGAACATGCCTGCGGGCAGCGTGCCGTCCGGGTTCGGAATTACGGCGCGGGCGCGGAAAGAGCGGCTTTGCGGATTGATGCGACTATCGACTGCGTCGATGGCGCCGGCAAAGGTCTGGCCGGGGAAAGCCGCGCTTGTCGCGGTAATCGTCTGTCCGGTGGAGACGCGTGCGAATAGCGTTTCAGGGAGCGAGAACTCGACCTCGACATGAGACAGGTCGTCAAGCCGGGCGATGAATGTTCCGGCATTGACGCGCGCACCTTGATCTATTTCGGCCAGGCCGACCGTCCCGGCAAAGGGCGCGCGGAGGCTGCGCTGGGCCAGACGCTGTTCGGCGCGTTCGAGTTCGGCCTGTGCTTCGGCCTGCCGGGCGATGGCGTCTTCGAGCGTGGCCGCGGCCACGGCGCTTGCCCCGCGCAGTTGCGTGATGCGTTCCAGCATGCGGTTGCGTTCCGTGACAAGGGCCTTGGCTTCGACGAGGTCGGCACGGGCGATCGTATCGTCGAGACGGACAAGGAGGTCGCCCGCCTCTACATGCTGACCGGCGGTAAAGGAAATTGCTTCGATCCGGCCGCTGGCCTCGGGGACGATATCGACAGATTGACGTGCGCGGGTCGTGCCGACCGCCTCGATGGTGTCGCTCAGGGTCTTGCGATGAACGTCTGCAAGTTCCACAGCGGGGGCCTTTGCCTCGCGCGCTTCGGATTGATCTGTCGCGGCGCCCTGTGGGACGACATAGCGATGGTAACTTTCATAGCCACCATATCCAAGTGCCGCGAGCACGGCCAAGATCAGAACCTGTTTCCAGATGGACATGTGAGATGACACCCGTTGTAACGCCCCTGATAACGGTGAGGCCACTGTAAGAGGGTAGAGGAACACGCCGGATTAGCAACGCGAACCTTGCGATGTGAAACGTCTTGGAGGTTAGCCGGGGGAGATCGCGGTTTCGGACATCAATGTGCAAAGGCTTTGAGCAATCAGGTTCGGCGTGTGCGGCCATTCGATGAAGGGCGGCAGCACGGGACCGGAGAAACCGGCATCGGCAAGGGCTTCGGGGACATCCGCGATATAATGCCCTGCGCGCAAGGCAAAGAAGGGCAGGCATATCGCCTGGCCGAGATCGCGGGCCATGTTGCCGAGCACAGGCTCCTGTTCGACAAAACCGGACAGCGCGGCCTTGAAGCCGAGCGCGGTTTGCAGCCGGGCGGTCAGCGCGTTGGTGGTCTCGGCGTTTTTGCGGGAGACGGCGCTGCCATGCGCGGCAACCAGGAGTGTCGTGTCCCCGGCAAGCCAGCCTTTTTGTGCAAGGTGTTCCGAGAGCGCGGTTTCGATGCCGGATTGCAGGGTGGGCTCGTGACCGAACGGCGGCAGGACCGTCAGGCCCCGCTCCTTGGCTTTTTCGCCGAGAATGCGACCGACGAAATATCCGTCAGCCATGAAGAACGGGTAGAGAAGCGGCGCGCCGAGTGCTTCGACCGTGGCGTCGAAACGACCGGGAGCGGCAAGCGTCGCACTTGCCACCTGGAGGCCAGGCACGGCTGCGTCCACCTTGGCGGCAAGTGTGGCGAGGGCTGTTTCCTGTGTCTCCGGATCGGACGGGCTTCCATGGGCGACGATGAGAACGGAGGGGGCGGTGGTTTTGGGCATCGCGTCGAGGCCTTTTTGTGGGCGTTGTGATTTGCGGCACCCTAGACGATCCCTCCCATCGCGTCCTGTCTTTCCTGCGAGGTGTTGATCGCGGTGCCGTTGCAAGACATCATGTAGCGCAAGGATCAGGGGGTATCTAATGCGGATCGGATTTATCGGAACCGGCACGATTGCGAGTGCGGTTGTGCGGGGGATCGTCGCGGACGGGCACGACATCACGGTATCGCGGCGCAGCGAAGCCAGGTCCGCAGCGCTTGCCGCGACCTATAAATCGGTGCGTGTCGCAGAGAATCAGGACGTGCTGGACCAGAGCGATACCATCTTTCTCGGCCTCATGGCAGAGACAGCGGGAGAGACCCTTCGAGACCTGACCTTTCGGCCCGACCAGACGGTCGTGTCATTCATGGCGGGGGCGTCATTGGACGAGGTGTCGCGGATGGTCCGCCCGGCCGGGGCCGCTGCCGTGATGATGCCCTTTCCGGGGATCGCGCAGGGCGGATCACCGATCATGGTGCAGGGCGATGCCGCGGTGGTTGAGGCGCTGTTCGGGAGGCGCAACCGGGTATTCGCACTCAAGCATGACCAAGAGATGCGGGCCTACCTTGCCGCCCAGGCCGTGCTGTCGCCCGTGGCGGCCATGGTGGGACAGGCATCGGGGTGGCTTGGGGCGCGGGTGGATGAATCGGAGCAGGGCGAGGCCTTTTTGCGGATGCTTGTCGCGTCGAGCCTTGCGGAAACGGGCTGCGCGGATCTTGTCGAATCGCTCAATACCCCTGGCGGTTACAACCAGCGTTTGCGCCTTCATATGGAGCGGGCCGGCATGGGCGAGGCGCTCGCGGCGGGGCTGGATATGCTCGAAGAATGAGGCTTGTGCCTGCGCTAATGCGTGGACCGGATTTCGCCGGTATCCAGAACGGGCGCAACATCAAGGTCTTCGGCGTTGAGCATCGAGGCCACACGTTCCAGCGCGGCGATCAGCGCGGCCTGTTCCCAATCTTCCATTGCGTCGAACTTGCGCACGAAACGTTGTTGTAGCGGATCGGGGGCATCTGCGATGGCCTGCCGTCCTTTTTGGGTTGCAACGATGTTGGTCTGGCGGCGGTCGGTTTCAGAGCGCTGGCGTTCGACCATGTCCTGCCGCACGAGCTTGTCGACGAGGGAGGTCACCGTCGCCTGCGAGATACGCATCTGCTGGGCGATCTTGGTTGCGGTGCAATGGCCATTTTCAGCCACGATTTGCAGAACGCGAAACTGGGGCGCGGTCAGGCCGACCGACTGTGCCAGTTCACGCGAAAACATCTCGGTCGCCCGCAAGATGCGGCGAATGGCGATAAGGCTTGTATCTACGCGATCCATTCCAAGACGCTCTCAGGTTTCGCGGGGGAAGGCAAGAGGCGGGTCTTCCTTTACACTTTGATAAACAAAGCAATTAAATCGCCGCAAAAGCCCTGATTTGCAACGCTCATAGCGCATTTTCAGGGCAAAAGGGGCTGTAAGGTTGACTTTTGGGGGCGCCCAATATACTTAGTCTATCAAAGCAAATCTGGAGGCCTCGAAAGAGATGCAGAATACATTGGAGTTTTTCCGCAAGACCGTACCCGTGCTTCGTAAGCCCGAAGCCGAGGATGGTGCAGATATCTGGGCGCTCGTGCGGGCGTGTAAGCCGCTCGACGAGAATTCCATGTATTGCAACCTGATCCAATGCGATCATTTCAGCGATACCTGTATCTTGGCCGAACTGGATGGCGATGTTGTGGGCTGGATTTCGGCCTATATCCCGCCGTCCGATCCGGACACGCTCTTCATCTGGCAGGTGGCCGTGTCTGAAAAGGCGCGGGGCATGGGTCTTGGCACCCTGATGCTCGACGGGCTTCTGCACCGTCGTGCCTGCAGCGGGGTTACGCAGCTTCAGACGACGATTACCGGCGACAATGCCGCGTCCTGGGGGCTGTTCCGTAAATTCGCAGATAAGCACGGGGGCGATCTTGATGCAGAGCCCCACTTCACCAAAGAGGACCACTTCCGCGGCAAGCATGACACCGAGAACATGGTGACGATCGACCTCGCGGAGCGGATGCGCAAAGCGGCCTGAGCCGATGTTGCGCCCGCCTGTCCTGACTTCCACAATCCCAAAAGGATCCAACATGTCGACTGATAAGTCAGCCGAAATCTCTGTTTTCAAACGCCGTGAGTCCGAGGCGCGCAGCTATTGCCGTGGCTTTGATACGGTGTTCAAGAAGGCCCAAGGCTCCGAGCTCACAGACGAGCGTGGCCGGACCTATATTGATTTTCTCGCGGGGTGTTCCTCGCTCAACTACGGGCACAACGACCCGGACATGAAAGAAGCGCTTGTCGAGCATATCACCGCCGACGGTATCGCGCATGGTCTCGACCTGCACACCGATACCAAGGGTGCCTTCCTCGAAGCCTTCGAGAGCCATATCCTCAAGCCGCGCAACATGGACCACAAGGTCATGTTCACCGGCCCGACGGGTGCCAATGCCGTCGAGGCCGCGATGAAGCTTGCGCGGAAGGTCACCGGGCGCACCAACATCATCTCGTTCACCAACGGGTTCCACGGCGTCACGCTCGGCGCGTTGGCTGCGACGGGCAACAGCTATCACCGCGGTGGTGCGGGCACGACGCTTGGAGATGTGACCCGGATGCCGTTTGACGGCTACATGGGCAAGGGCTGTGATACGGCCGATTTCCTCGAAGCGATGCTCAATGACCGCTCGAGCGGCATGGACGCCCCTGCGGCGATCATGTTCGAGACAGTTCAGGGCGAGGGCGGCCTGAATGCCGCGCGCCCGGAATGGATCAAGCGCGTCGCAGACCTTGCCAAGGAACATGGCGCGCTTCTCATCATCGACGATGTGCAGGCCGGCTGTGGTCGTTCGGGCAGCTTCTTTTCGTTCGAGGACATGGATGTCACTCCGGATATTGTCACCATGGCGAAATCGGTGTCGGGTTTCGGCCTGCCGATGGCGCTCATGCTGGTGCGTCCTGAGCATGATATCTTCGGCCCGGCAGAGCATAACGGCACCTTCCGCGGCAACACCCACGCCTTTTTGACAGCCCGCGTTGCGATCGAGAAATTCTGGAGCGATCCGTCCTTCCAGGAAGAAATCGCCGCCAAGGCCCGCCTGCTCGAAGTCGTGCTTGGCGAGATGGTCGAACTTGTACCGGGGGCCGAGATCAAGGGCCGTGGCATGATGCGGGGCGTCGATGTGAAATCCGGCGCGCTTGCCTCGGAAATCTGCGCGCGCGCCTTTAAGAAGGGCCTCATCATCGAGACCTCTGGCAATGAAGATCAGGTCGTGAAGGTGCTTGCACCGCTGACCACGCCGGATGAAACATTCCGTCATGGTCTTTCCATCCTCCTCGACGCCACGCGCGAGGTTACCGACAACAGCAAGATCGCGGCGGAGTAAGACAAAATGATCGTCAGAGATTTCAACAAGATCATCGAGAGCGAAAAAGAGCGCGTCGTCTCGGACGCCCAGTGGTCCTCGGTGCGGATGCTTCTGGCTGATGACGGGATGGGTTTCTCGTTTCACATCACCTTCCTCGAAGCGGGTTCGGAACATACGTTCGAATACAAGAACCACTTCGAAAGCGTCTATTGCATGCAGGGCAAAGGCTCGATCACCGATCTCGCCACCGGCGAGACCCACGAGATCAAGCCGGGCGTGATGTATGCTCTGAACGAGCATGATCGCCATGTGCTGCGCGCCGAAGAAGAGCTAGTGATGGCTTGTGTGTTCAACCCGCCCGTGACCGGGAAAGAGGTGCACCAGGCAGACGGCTCTTATGCGCTCGAAACCAGCTAACTCATCAAACGGAGGCCCCGGTCCGATAACGACCGGGGAGACCCCATTGACCTTTCCTGAACATACCGTTGAGAAAATCGGCGGCACATCCATGAGCCGCATCAACGAGCTTGTGGAAAGCCTTTTCATAGGCGACCGCAAAGCCGAAGACCTGTATCACCGCGTTTTCGTGGTCTCCGCCTTTGGCGGTATCACGAACCTGCTTCTTGAACACAAGAAGACGGGAACGCCGGGCGTTTACGGGCTGTTTTCCAATGATGACAACGATCATAGTTGGCTCGATGCGCTGACCAAGGTGTCGGACGCGATGAGCGAGGCGCATAATGCCGTCCTCACCGAGGCGGCGGACCAGTCATTGGCGGATGATTTCGTGCGCGAACGGATCGAGGGCGCGCGCAGCGTGCTCTTTGACCTGCGTCGCCTGTGCTCTTACGGTCATTTCCGCCTGTCGAGCCATATGCTCGTCGTGCGCGAATTGCTGTCCGGTCTGGGCGAGGCGCATTCGGCCTTTGTCACCAGCCTGATACTGCAACGGGCCGGTGTGAATGCGCGGTTCGTTGACCTTTCGGGGTGGAGGGACGAGACGGAATGTTCGCTTGAGGAGCGGATCGCGGGCGGATTCAACGATGTGGATCTTGCGCGCGAGATGCCGATTGTCACAGGCTATGCGCAATGCCGTGAAGGGCTGATGAAGGAATATGATCGCGGGTATTCCGAGGTCACGTTTTCCAGCATCGCTGCCTACACGCAGGCACGCGAGGCGATCATTCACAAGGAATTCCACCTGTCGTCGGCAGACCCGAACCTTGTTGGGGAGGATGCCGTTCAGAAACTTGGCCATACGAACTACGACGTGGCGGACCAGCTTTCGAACATGGGGATGGAAGCGATTCACCCGAACGCCGCCAAGACCCTGCGTCAGGCCAGTGTCGCGCTGCGTGTGACCAACGCGTTTGATCCGGGCGATTCCGGCACGTTGATTGATGACGAGGCCGGAGAGACGGCGGGCGTCGAGATCATCACCGGCCTTGATGTCTTTGCGCTCGAGCTTTTCGAACAGGACATGGTCGGCGTGAAAGGCTATGACGCGACGGCGCTTGAGGCGCTGACGAGGCATAACGTGCGGATCGTGTCGAAGACGTCGAATGCGAACACTATTACCCACTATGTCGAGGCGACGCTCAAGTCGGTGCGGCGGGTGATTGCAGAGCTGGAAAAGGCCTATCCGTCCGCCGATATCAGCGCGCGCAGCCTTGCTCTTGTTTCGGCGATCGGGCGCGACCTTGCGGGGACGCGGGCCTTTAGCCGCGGGCTCTGTGCGCTTGAAGAAGCGGGGATCGGTGTCATTGCCGCGCATCAAACGCCGCGCAATGTCGATATCCAGTTCGCGATTGACAGGGCCGATGCCGACAAGGCGATCAAGGCGCTGCACGAAGTGCTTATCGAAGCCCCCTCCAAGCCTGTGCTCAACGTCGCGGCCTGAGCCTGAAGTCTTTCCAGACCTATGCCCCGTCGCGGTTTCTCGCGGCGGGGTTTCCTGTGCGGGAAGGATGTTGATCTCAATCAAGATCAGGCGCGAAGAAGTGGTGTAGGAACGACCTGAAACATGATTTCCGGAGATATGTTATGCCTCATCCTGCGCAATTCCTGACCCGCCGGCAAGTTTTGGCCGGCACGGCGGCCTTGTTGACCGTGCCCTCAATCCTGCCGGCCGCGTCGGACAGGTTGGACCGTCTCGTGATCCAGGCACCGCGTTCGGGGCCGGGGATATTGCTTGCCCATGCCGAGGCGCGTGGACTTCTGGCACCGTTGGCGGATGCGGTTGATCTTTCGGTCTGGACAACGCCGGACGACATGCGCGCGGGGTTTGTGTCGGGCAAGGTGCCGCTGACCGTGATGTCCTCGCAAGGGGCGGCGAGCCTTTATAACAAGGGTCTCGACATGCAGATCGTGTCTGTCCTGACGGATGGGCATTGCGGGCTGATCGCGCGCGGGATCAAGGATTGTTCGGTCGCCGACCTGCGTGGCAAGACGGTCGCCGTGCCGTCGATCAACGGGTTTACCGGGCATATGTTCCGCCTCGCCCTACGCCATTACGGCATTGCCGAGAGTGAGATGACGATCCTTGCCGCCGCAACCAAGATGGAGGGTGCGCAGCTTCTTCTTGCTGGGCGCGCCGAGGTTGCGCTTGTGCCGGAGCCTGTGGCGTCGGCGGCGCTCATGAAGGGCAAGGCGCAGGGGCAAGAGCTTTATCGTGGCGAACAGATGCGCGATGTGATGGGCAAGATCACCGGGATTGAAGCCTCCTTGCCGCAGGCATCGCTTGTGGCGCGCAAAGGGTTTGTGGAGAGCTATCCGGACATGATCCCGGCATTGCAGAAGGCATTGGCCGAGGCGACCCTGTCGCTTAACGCGAACCCGTCGGCTGCGGCAGCGGATGCGGCGCCGTTCCTCGAGCGCAAGGCAAAGCTTCTCGAGATGGCGATTCCCTATGCCAACCTGAATGGCCAACCCGCCGATGAGGCACGGCCCAAGCTTGAGGCGCTTTATGCCGCGTTGCTTGAAGCCGATGCCGGGATCATCGGTGGCCGGATGCCTGACGCCGGGCTTTATGGGCTTTGAGACGCGCATAAACGCGTTTCGGAGGGTTTCGTTTCGGGGCCGTCTGCGAGAGTGGGGCGAGATGGCGCCGATCCTCCTTTGGGAGGCGGTGAAACGGTTCGGTCCGCCAGCGCTTGGCCTCGGGCTGTTTCTTGCGATTTGGCAGGCGGGGCATGTGGCCTATGGGGGCTTTATCCTGCCCTCGCCACTCCAGACGGTCCGGGCGGCGTTTGGCGTTCTGGCGACGGCGGAGGGCTGGATCATCCTTGGTGCCACAGTGGCGCGGGTTGTCATTGCGCTGGCTATGTCATTGTTCATGGGCGGTTTTCTGGGGCTTGCAGCGGGGTATGTCGCGTTTGTCCGGCAGATGCTTGCCCCGGTGGCGACGATCCTTCTGGGAATCCCGGCGACGGCTTGGGTCATCCTTACAATGATCTGGTTCGGGCCTTCGCACGGCTCGATCCTGTTCACGATTACCATCGTGACGGGGCCAATTCTCTATATTGGTATGGTGGATGCGGTCCTGACGCGCGACCGGCGGCTTGAAGAGATGGCGGCAGCGTTCGGGGCGTCGATCTGGGCGCAGTTTACGCGGGTCGCGCTGCGCCAGGTCATCGCGACGCTGGCACCGGTGTTCGGGATCGCCCTGGCGCTTGGGTTCAAGGTCGCGATCATGGCGGAGCTTGTGAGCAACGTGGCCGGGATCGGGGCGGCCCTGGCCAAGTCGCGGGCGCATATGGATATTGATATGGCGCTGGCCTACGTGGTGCTTGCCGTGATGGGGTTGCTGGCCATTGAACATGGGCTTATCCGCCCGATGCAGCGGCGTGTGGGCCAGTGGAAGAGGGGCGCGATATGAGCGGTATGACCCTTGCCACGATCAGCCATATCTACTCGGGGCGGAAGGTTCTCGACACGGTGTCGCTTGTGATCCGGCCCGGTGAAATGGTGGCGTTGGTGGGGCCGTCGGGATGCGGTAAATCCACGCTCGCAAGCATTGCGGCGGGTATTCTGAAGCCAACCAAGGGCCGCATCCTGCGCCAGTATCGCCAGCATGGCATGGTGTTCCAACAAGCCCGCCTTCTGCCGTGGGCCAATGCGCGCGAAAACATAGCTTTTCCCTTGGTGCTCAATGGGTTGAACAAGCGCGTGGCCCTGGAGAAGGCCGAGGAAGCCGCCGGGAAAGTCGCGCTTTTGCCGGACGATCTCGACAAGATGCCGGGGGAGTTGTCGGGGGGGATGCGGGCGAGGGTGGCGATCGCCAGGGCGCTGAGCGTGGAGCCGGATTTTCTTATTTTCGATGAACCGTTTGCGGCACTTGATCCGGCGTTACGTCGGCGGTTGCAAGACCTTGTCCTCAGCCTTGGACAAGAGCGCGCTTTCGGCGGGATGTTCATCACCCATGACCTTGCCGAGGCGGCGCGGCTTGCGGATGGGATCGCGGTTCTTGATAGGCGGGGACAGGGGATTCTCGGGACGCTGACACCGCCGGGGAAACGGGGGCAGAGAGACGATGCCGAGATTTTCGATTTCGTGCAGAAGAGCCTTTATGGCGACCCGCTCCTGAGCGATCTTGTGCATGTGGACGAGCGGGCGATGCCGCTCGACCTGATGTGTGATGTGGGCCTTGGACCGCGACGGTGTTGTTAGGGATTAGCCCTTGTTTTCACCGACATTTTCGGCGAATGCGACCTTGAAGTCGGCCTGTTTTTCGGGGCTGGCCTCGGTCTGGTTCCGGGCTTTCCAGTCGTCATAGGGCATGCCGTAATAGATTTCGCGGGCCTCGTCCTTGGTCATCTCGATGCCGCGTTCATTGGCGGCTTCCTGATACCAGCGGGCAAGGCAGTTGCGACAGAATCCACCGAGATTCATCAGGTCGATATTCTGCACGTCGGGGCGTTTTTCCATGAGGTGTTCACGCAAGGTCCGGAAGGCGGCGGCCTCGATTTCAATGCGGGTCTGGTCGTCCATGGCAAAGCTCCGGTTTGGGTTGATCTTATGTAGGCGGGTGATGCCAGAACGGCAAGACCCGGCCCGATTCGCAAGCTATGGTTAACGGCGCAGAACCGGGTCTGTATCGCGTCGGTATAACGTCGGTATTGCGTCGGTATGCACCTCGGAATCGGCCCCGTTAACACGGCGCGCGGCTGTCACAGTGGTGAATGAAACCCTAATAAGATTTTGGGCCGTTTTCCGGGTCGGAACACGACGGCGTCAGGTCTCGCCGATGGTGCGCTTGGCGTAGGTTTCGGTTTCCATGTCCCGCGTATCGACCGAGAGCGCGCCAACCGTCGGCAGGTAGCGATCCATCACCGCGAGGAGCGACTCGGCCAGAGCCTGCTTGGCCTCGACCGGGCGGCCCGACAGCATCCAGACGGTCAGGTGCGCGAAGGTTTCGGGCGCGGTGCCCATATGGACGTTGTCGCAGGCGATGGTGCGGGTCTTGATGGCGGCGATATTGTGGAAGACCGGGCTTGCCGCCGCTGCGTCGAACAGCGCCTTGGAGAGAGCGTCGAGGTCGTGGCTTCGGGCAATGTCGGCGGAATGTTCGAGGACAAGATGGGGCATTGTTCAGAGACCTGTGAGGTGAAGTGTTTCGGTAAGGATCGGGGCGAGGCGCTCGGCCCAGGCGTTCTGTTTGGCGGTGTCGTCAATCTCGTCATGGCGCAATTCGATCAGCGCGTTGAGACGGTCGTGGGCAAGGCAATGCTTGTCGACGGAATCGCCGGGCAGATGGCCAGCATAGGGTTCGTTGTCGCCCACGGTCAGGTTGCCTTCGCGGGTAAGACGGTCGATCAGGGCAAGGCCGAAGCGTTCCTCTTGCGGCGCGTGCAGGATGCCGATTTCCCAAGGTCGCGGGGCGCGGCCGTTGAGCTTGGGCGAGAAGCTGTGCATGGCGATGATGACAGGCGTCTCGCGCGCGGCGGCGAGACCCGCGAGGGCCTCGTGGTAGGGCCGGTAATAGGCGGTCTTGCGGCGTTCGATCTCGTCCGCGTCGATATGGCGATTGGCGGGAATGATCGTGCCATCATAAAGTCGCATGACGAGTGTGGGATCATCTTCGCCCCGGTTCGGGTCGATCACGAGGCGCGAGAAGTTCGACGAGATCACTGGCGCGTCAAGCAGTTCGCCAAGGCGCAGCGAGGTGCCAAGCGCGCCGATGTCATAGGCGATATGGCGTTGCATGTCCGCCGGGTCGAGGCCGAGGTCACCGCCGTTGATCTCGGTGGGGACGTGGTTTGATGCGTGATCTACGGTAATAAGGAACCGTGATTTGCGTTCGGCACCGTGGATATGAAATGGTTCGTATGTCATGAGCCTGTTATTTCCTTCCGCGACAGACTTAAAATGTTTCGAGAGGAAACTGAAACAGAGATTTTCAGGATGGCGGGGCAACAGGCAAGTTCACCATGTGACGCTTGGGCCGGTTGCCCTTGGCCGGGAAACGGGCGATAAGCCCTGAAAGAGACGTTAGCGGTAACATCAGTCCGCGAGAAAGCAAAGACGATATGAGACGACTTCGAAATACCAAGATCGTGGCGACCCTTGGGCCGGCCAGCGAAACCTACGAGATGATCCGCGCCTTGCACGAGGCGGGGGCAGATGTGTTCCGGCTTAACATGAGCCATGGATCACACGAGGAGATTCGCGAAAAGCACCGGATCATTCGCCAGATCGAAAAGGAACTCGACAGTCCGATTGCCATCCTGGCCGATCTTCAGGGGCCGAAACTTCGGGTCGGGGTCTTTGCCAGGGGCAAGGAGAAGCTCGTCAACGGAGCCAGGTTCCGGATGGATCTTGATCCGGCGGAAGGCGACAAAACTCGCGTGTGCCTGCCGCATCCGGAGATTTTCGCCGCGCTTGAACCGGGCAAGACGCTCTTGGTCAATGATGGCAAGATTCGCTTGCGCGTCGAGGCGTGCGGCGCGGATCATGCCGATTGTATCGTGGTGAACGGCGGCAAGATCTCGAACCGCAAGGGCGTTAACGTGCCGGATGTCGTGTTGCCGCTCGCGGCCTTGTCCGAGAAGGATCGCGACGATCTCGAGTTCGTGTGCGGGCTTGGGGTTGATTGGCTTGCGCTTTCTTTCGTGCAGCGCCCGGAAGATGTTCAGGAGGCGCGTGACCTTGCACAGGGGCGGGCGGCGATCCTGTCGAAGATCGAGAAGCCTTCGGCGGTCGAGCATTTCGATGCCATCCTTGCCGCGTCGGACGGAATCATGGTGGCGCGGGGCGATCTTGGGGTGGAGCTTCCGGTGAGCCATGTGCCGCCGATCCAGAAACGCCTCGTGCGCAAATGCCGGTTCGCGGCCAAGCCCGTGATCGTTGCGACGCAGATGCTCGAGAGCATGATCGACAGCCCGATGCCGACACGCGCCGAGGTCAGCGACGTGGCGACGGCGATTTACGAGGGCACGGATGCCATCATGCTTTCGGCGGAATCGGCGGCGGGGCAATTCCCGGTCGAGGCGGTGACGACGATGAACGACGTGGCGGTGGAGGTCGAGAGCGACGAGACCTATCGCACGATCATCGAGGCCTCGCGCTCGGCGCCGCGTTCGAGCGTGGCGGATGCCATCGTTTCGGCGGCGCGCGAAGTGGCCGAGACCACGGATATCGAGGCGATCTGCTGTTTCACGGAGAGCGGCACCACCGCGCTCAAGACCGCGCGGGAACGGCCACGCGTGCCGATCCTCGCGATGACGAGCCTGCGTGGCACGGCGCGGCGGCTGGCGCTGAGTTGGGGTATCAATTGCGTGATGACGGGCGAGGTCAAGCGATTCAAGGAAGCCGTCGTCGCGGCGGCGCGGGCCGCCACGGCGCAGGGCTTTGCCGGGCCGGACGACCAGATCGCCGTCATGGCGGGCCTGCCGTTCAATGTTCCGGGAACGACCAACATTCTCCGGGTCGCGCCCTGCGATGAGCGTTTGATTTACAACATGGAAACGGAGTAGGTTCGCGCCAATTTCGAGGGTGGCGCGCCGATGCTGAGTGATTATCTACTGACGAGCGGTTTGGTGCTGGGGTTGTTTTCGATCCCGGCGATGCTGTCGGCCTATGCCGATCTGCGCACGCCACGCGCCTCGATGGCGTCGTTCATCCTTGCAGTGGCGATCATCGTCTTTGCCTATGTGCGCCATCCCGGCGGCTATACGCTGGCCGACGTGCCGAACGTGGTGGTCGGGGTGATTGCGGAAATCATCAAGTAAACGGGCAGAATCCCCTTGCAGGATGCGGGTTTGCCCCGTATACGGCGCCTCTATCCGCGCGACCGGCCCGAGAGGCATGCCGAGTCGCGCTTGCAACCGACCATCGAAGGAGACGGAAATGCCCAAGATGAAAACAAAATCGAGCGCCAAGAAGCGCTTTAAAGTGACGGCGAAAGGCAAGGTCCTCGCGGCCCAGGCCGGCAAGCGCCACGGCATGATCAAGCGCACGCGCAAGTTCATCCGCGACGCCCGCGGCACCACAACCCTGTCGGCCCCCGACGCAAAGATCGTCAAGGGCTATATGCCCTACGACCGCTAAGAGGAGTATTGAGAGATGTCCCGAGTTAAAGGTGGAACCGTCACTCACGCCCGTCACAAGAAGATCGTCAAGGCGGCAAAAGGCTATTACGGCCGTCGCAAGAACACGTTCAAGGTGGCAACCCAGGCCGTTGACAAGGCCAACCAGTATGCAACCCGCGACCGCAAGAACCGCAAGCGCAATTTCCGCGCGCTGTGGATTCAGCGTATCAACGCTGCTGTGCGTGCGCATGACGAGTCGCTGACCTATTCGCGCTTCATCAACGGCCTGAACCTGGCCGGGATCGAAGTTGACCGTAAGGTTCTTGCTGATCTCGCCGTGCACGAGCCGGAAGCGTTCAACGCCATCGTCGATCAGGCGAAAGGCGCGCTGGCCGCGTAAGTTTTCCCGATACGGGAACGAGGAAACGCCGCTGACCGAAAGGTTGGCGGCGTTTTTCGTTGGGCCGGATGGGCAGTGCATGCTCTTGCATTCGTGGCCCCCTGTGGTAGCAGGGAGCCGACGCATTTGGAGGGTCCGATGGACGATCTCAGAGACAAGTATATCGCGCTTATCGCAGAGGCCGGGGACGAGGCCACTCTTGAAGACCTGCGGGTGCAGGCCGTGGGCAAGAAGGGCGAGATCAGCCTCAAGATGCGCGAGCTTGGCAAGATGACCCCGGAAGAGCGGCAGGTCATGGGCCCGAAGCTCAACGCCCTCAAGGACGAGATCAACAGCGCGCTTGCGGCCAAGAAGGCGGCGCTGGCGGATGCGGCGCTTGACGCGCGGCTTCGGGGCGAGTGGCTTGACGTGACGCTTCCGGGGCGGGCGCGGCGCGAGGGCACGATCCATCCGGTTTCTCAGGTCATGGAAGAGGTCACGGCGATCTTTGCCGATCTCGGCTTCTCGGTCGCGGAAGGGCCGCAGATCGAGACCGATTGGTACAATTTCGACGCGCTCAACATTCCGGGCCATCACCCGGCCCGCGCCGAGATGGACACGTTCTATACCCACCGCGCCGAGGGCGACGAGCGCCCGCCGCATGTGTTGCGCACGCATACCTCGCCGGTGCAGATCCGGTCGATGGAAAAGCACGGCGCGCCGATCCGCATCATCTGTCCGGGGCGCGTCTATCGCGCGGATTACGACCAGACGCATACGCCGATGTTCCACCAGGTCGAGGGGCTTGCCCTTGATAAAGACCTGTCGATGGCGAACCTGAAATGGGTTCTTGAAGAGTTCTTCTCGGCCTTTTTCGGCACCCATGTCGAAACCCGCTTCCGCGCCTCGCATTTCCCGTTCACCGAGCCGTCGGCGGAAGTCGATATTCAGTGTGAATGGGTCGATGGGCAGGTCAAGGTCGGCGAAGGCAATGACTGGCTCGAGGTGCTTGGCTCGGGCATGGTGCATCCGAAGGTTCTTGAGGCCGGGGGGATTGATCCGAACGAATATCAGGGCTTTGCCTTCGGGATCGGGATCGACCGTCTGGCGATGCTGAAATACGGCATCCCGGATCTGCGGGCGTTCTTTGATAGCGACCTGCGCTGGCTGCGGCATTACGGGTTTGCGAGCCTCGATCAGCCGACGCTGCATGGTGGGTTGAGTAGGTGAGTTTGCCTTGGTTAACCTCTGCTGCTGTGGTGGGCATCCTTGTTTCCACAGTTATTTTTATGTGGCAGAGAAACCTCGAGCATAGGTTCCTTCTCAGAAAGGAAAAGCGCGAGTTGTTTGCTCGGGTCTTGAGGCAGAATGATTTACTCTTCCATGATCTGCTTCATGGAAAAATGGACGACCCGAGTTACGTCGCCTACAATGAAAACAGCTTAGAGGCGTCTAATCTTCTTTCACTGCTTAGGCTATATGATGCGCCGGGTGTTTTTCTCGCTTTCCGAAACTTGATCCAGCAATATCAAGTGGAAGTCTCTCGTGGGGTACGCGCTGATCTCTCCCCAAAGGAATTGCTGGTTGATCTGCATGCACTGCGGGACGAACTTGATGACGAAATGAAGCAGGATCTTGCTGCAACAGTCTCCATTTTTCCCTTCCTTCAAAGAAGGAGGTATCGGTTTAAGCCGCATACGAACGAGGCAAGGACGGACTAGAATTCATCCATTCTGGGGCGGTAGATGACACTGCAACCTCAATATGACTATCTCAACGGTATTTGCATAGTCTGAAGTCGCGCAATCGCTGCGACGCAGATGTGAAGATTGAAACGGGGCGCTGGCGCCCCTTTTTTGTTGGGACGCCAGCAGACCTTGCCGTGTCGTATCCCGGGTGGCATCAGCCGGCAAAGCGCGTAGGGTGGCGGGACATGGGACGGGAAGGACCAGCGATGGATAAGCGGAGGCTCAAGGTTGGGGCGGCGCAGTTTGCGAGCGTGATCGGGGATGTGGATGCGAATATGGACATCCATCTGCATTACATCCGGCAGGGGCGTGCGGCGGGGCTGGACCTTTTGGTGCTGCCGGAATTGTCGCTGACCGGGCATTACGGGCCGCAGAACCTTCTCGAGGCGGCGATGGATCGTAAGGACGCGCGGCTTCGTATTCTGGCGCGGGAAGCGGGGGATATGGCGGTCACGGTCGGCTTCATCGAGGAAGGGCCGGGGGCGCAGTTCTACAACGCGGCGGCGATGTTGCAGAACGGGCGGATGGTGCATCTGCATCGCAAGATCAACCTGCCAACCTATGGCAAGCTCGAAGAGGGCAAGTATTACGCGGCGGGGCGGTTCGTCGAGACGCATCACCTCAGCAAGGAGTGGTCGGCGGGGTTGTTGATCTGTGCCGATGCGTGGAACCCGGCGCTGACGAACCTTGTTTTCCTGCATGGTGCGACGCTGCTCATCTGTCCGGTGAGCAGCGGGGTCGAGGCGGTCGGGATCGAGTTCGACAACCCGGCGGGATGGACCGCGACGATGCGGTTTTATTCGATGATGTATGGCGCGCCGTCGATCATGGTCAACCGGGTCGGGGTTGAGAAAGACCTCACGTTCTGGGGTGGGTCACGGATCGTCGATCCTTTTGGCAAGGAGATCGCCGTGGCGGGCACGGGCGAGGAGATGATCACGGCGGAGTTGGATTACGAGGTGCTGCGCAAGGCGCGGCATCTTCTGCCGACGGTGCGCGACAGCAACTCGGCCCTTGTCCAGCGCGAGATCAACCGGCTTGTGGAAAAGCTCGGGGTGCCGGATTTCGTGCGCGATGAGGATTGAGGGGGGCAGGGGCGCTGCCCCTCTTGGGCCTTTGGCCCAATTCACCCCGGAGTATTTGCCACAGAGAAGAAGAGGCGGCGCGGATTCCGGCAACGTGCCCTTTCCCCTGTGTGTCATATCCGGTAAAGCCCTCGTGACCCGGTTTTGAACGACGGACGGATACGATGAAATTCACGCTTTCCTGGCTCAAGGATCACCTTGAAACGCAAGCGACCCTTGATGAGATTCTTTATGCCCTGACCGACCTTGGGCTTGAGGTTGAGGGGGTCGAAGACCCGGCGGCGAGGCTGGGGGCGTTTACGCTTGCCAAGGTGGTGCATGCCGAACAGCACCCGGATGCGGATCGCCTGCGGGTTTGCAAGGTGGCGACGGACGAGGGCGAAAAACAGATCGTCTGTGGCGCGCCGAATGCCCGCGAGGGGATCACCGTGGTTCTTGCCAAGCCGGGCGACTATGTGCCGGGGATCGACGTGACGCTATCGGTCGGCAATATCCGCGGTGTCGAGAGCCATGGCATGATGGCCTCGGAGCGCGAGCTGGAATTGTCGGACGCGCATGAGGGGATCATCGAACTGCCCTCGGGCGAGGTTGGGCAGTCCTTTGTCGATTGGCTTGCCGAGAATGACCCGGCCAAGATTGATCCGGTGATCGAGATCGCGATTACGCCGAACCGCCCGGATGCGCTTGGCGTGCGAGGTATTGCGCTTGACCTCGCAGCGCGGGGCTTGGGCACGATGAAGCCGGCACCGAAGGCCGAGATCAAGGGGGGCTATCCCTCGCCGATTTCGATCAGCATCGACGAGGAGGCGCGCACGGATGGGTGCGAGGTTTTCGCGGGGCGCCTAATCAAGGGCGTGAAGAACGCACCGTCGCCGCAATGGCTTCAGGATCGTCTGCGCGCCATTGGGTTGCGGCCGATTTCGGCGCTGGTCGATGTGACGAACTTCTTTACCTTCGATCGCAACCGACCGCTCCACGTGTTTGACGCGGACAAGGTCAAGGGCGACCTGCGGGTGCATCGCACCAAGGGCGGCGAGACGCTTATGGGGCTGGACGAGAAAGAATATAGTTTTGGCGCGGGCCAGGTCGTGATTTCGGACGATGAGGGGATCGAGAGCATTGGCGGCATCATGGGCGGCCTGCCCACGGGCTGCACCGAAGAGACCACGAATGTGTTCCTTGAGGCCGCGGTCTGGGACCGGGTGCAGATCGCCTATACGGGGCGCGCGCTCAAGATCAATTCGGATGCGCGCTATCGCAACGAACGCGGCATTGATCCGGCGTTCAACATGGAGGCGCTCGACCTTGCGACGCAGATGATACTCGACCTTTGCGGCGGTGAGCCTTCGGAGGTCGTTGTCGCGGGCGAGGTGCCGGATGTGCGCCGGGCCTACAAGCTTGATACCGACCGGGTGCAGTCGCTTGTCGGGATGGAAATTCCCGCCGAGACGCAGCGTGCGACGCTGACTGCGCTGGGCTTCGTGATCGAGGGCGACATGGCGCATGTGCCGAGCTGGCGTCCGGACGTGATGGGCGAGGCGGACCTTGTCGAAGAGGTTGCGCGGGTGGCGTCGCTCACCAAGCTTGAGGGCAAGCCGATGCGGCGCCCGGTCGACGGTATTCCGGCGCCGATCCTGTCGCCGATGCAGAAACGCGAACAGATCGCGCGGCGCACGGCGGCGGCCTTGGGCTATAACGAGTGTGTTACCTATAGCTTTATCGACAAGGTGTCGGCGGAATTGTTCGGGGGTGGCAGCGATGCGACCATGCTTGAAAACCCGATTTCGAGCGAGATGAGCCATATGCGCCCGGCGCTTCTTCCGGGGCTGTTGCAGGCGGCGGCGCGCAACCAGGCGCGTGGCTACATGGATATGGCGCTTTTCGAATGTGGCGCGGCGTTCCACGGCGGCGAGCCGGGGGAGCAGACGCTGATGATCTCTGGTTTGCTCGTGGGGCGGAATGTCGCCAAGGATGTGCATGGCGAGAGCCGGGGCGTTGATCTTTACGACGTCAAGGCCGATGCCGAGGCGATCCTGTCGGCGATTGGCGCGCCTGCCAAGGTGCAGATCCTGCGCGGGGCGGAAGAATGGTGGCATCCGGGGCGGCACGGCAAGATTTGCCTTGGGCCGAAGAAGGTTCTTGGCGTCTTTGGCGAACTGCACCCGAAGGTGCTTGCAGCGATGGATGTGAAGGGGCCGGCGGTTGCCTTCACGATCTATCCCGAAGAGATCCCGATGCCGCGCAAGAAGAACGCGACGCGCCCGGCGCTCGTGTTGAATGACTTGCAGGCGGTCGAGCGCGACTTTGCCTTTGTCGTGGACAAGGATGTGGAGGCGCTGACGCTGGTCAATGCCGCCGCCGGGGCCGACAAGGCGCTTATCGAGGATGTGCGGGTCTTTGACGAATTCATCGGTGGCGCACTTGGCGAGGATAAGAAATCCATCGCCGTGACCGTGCGCCTTCAGCCGACGGACAAGACGCTCAAGGAGGCCGATATCGAGGCCGTCGCGGGCAAGATTGTCGAGAAGGTTACCAAGGCGACCGGCGGCAGCCTGCGCGGGTAAGGGCGGCGAAAGACGTGTTTGGCGCGTCCCGCATCGGGGCGCGCCTTTTTTATGGTCATCTCCATGCAGAGGCCAAGGGAGTGCAGTCATGAACAAGAGCGCGACATTCTGGAACAAGATCGCGGAAAAATATGCGAAATCCCCGATCCGCGACATGGAGGGCTACGAGGCGACGCTCAACATGACACGTGCGTATCTGAAGCCGGGCGATCATGTGCTGGAATTGGGGTGCGGGACCGGGACGACGGCGCTCAAGCTGGCCCCGAGTGTCGCCCGGATCACGGCCACCGACTATGCCGAGGCCATGGTCGCGGTCTGCACCCGCCGGGCAGAGGAACAAGGGATCGAGAACGTGGATTTCCGCACGGCCGATCCCTTTGACCCGAAGTTGGAGGCCGGGGCGTATGATGTGGTCATGGGGTGGAATTTCTTTCACTTGCTAGAGGATATGGCCGCTGGCTTTCGTCGCAGTCATGCGCTTCTGGTGCCCGGCGGCCTGCTTGTGGCGAAGACGCCAAGCCTTGGCAGCACGCCATTCGCAAAGCGCATCCTGCTGCGGATCGTCGTCGGCGTCCTGCAGCTTGTCGGAAAGGCGCCCGCGGTGGGGTTCGTGACCATTGGTGAGGTCGAAAAGGCGGTGCAAGACGCAGGGTTCGAGATTCTGGAGACGCATAACACGGGCGGCCTCGTCCCCAGATCCTACCTGATCGCGCGCAAACCGGGGTAGTGGCTTGCTCCCCTTGGGCCGGAGCCGTAGGTTTCGCGAGAAAGCAAGGGAGCATGACATGACACTACGCATTTACCTTTCCGGGGAAATCCACACCGATTGGCGCGAGCAGATCATCGAGGGGGCGAAGGGGCTTGATGTGGCGTTCAACAGCCCGGTGACGGATCACGCGGCGAGCGATGATTGCGGGGTGGCGATCCTCGGGGAGGAGGAGAGCAAGTTCTGGCACGATCACAAGGGCGCGAAGATCAACGCGATCCGCACCCGCAAGGGGATCGAGGATGCGGACGTGGTCGTTGTGCGGTTTGGCGAGAAATACAAGCAGTGGAACGCAGCCTTTGACGCGGGCTATGCGGCGGCGCTTGGCAAGTCGGTCATCGTCTTGAGCCAGCCGGAGCATCAGCACGCGCTCAAAGAGGTTCACGCGGCGGCGCTTGCCGTGGCGGAAGAGCCCAGGCAGGTTGTCGAAATCCTGCGCTATGTGCTCACGGGGGCGCTTCCGGTCTAGAGGGGATTGCCCTTTGTCTTTTCCCACTATGGAAAAGCCTTTATCCATGTGAGGAAGGCGTGAATTTTCTCAGTTCGAAGGGAACGCGACATGGAACACATGATGGAATATGCAGGCGGCATGGGGCCGTTGGTGCTCTCGGCGATCAAGGCGCTTGTCGTTTTGATCATCGGCTGGAGCGTAGCCGGAATCGTGAGCGGCATGGTGCGGCGCAAGGTCAATGCCAAACCGGAGATCGACGACACGCTTGGCAATTTCGTGGCGTCGGTGATCCGTTGGGTGATCCTGCTCATGGTGCTGATCGCGGTGCTTGGGATCTTCGGGATCGAGGCGACCTCGCTTGTCGCGGTGATGGGTGCGGCGACGCTGGCCATTGGCCTTGCGCTTCAGGGGACGTTGAGCGATCTGGCTGCCGGGTTCATGCTGATCCTGTTCCGGCCCTACAAGCTTGGCCAATATGTCGATATCGGCGGCACGGCGGGGACGGTGAAGGATCTCAACCTCTTCATCACCGAGTTGGTGACGCCGGACAATGTTCAGATCATCGTGCCGAACGGCAAGGCATGGGGGTCGATCATCACCAACTTCTCGGCGCATGATACGCGGCGCGTCGATCTTACCTTTGGCATTGATTATGGCAATGACGCCGATCATGCGATGGTGATCATCCTGCGCGAAGCGGGTGGGGACGAGCGGGTCAAGGCGGACCCGGAACCTTGGGTGCGTGTCACGAACCTTGGCGACAGCTCGGTCGATCTCACGGCGCGGCTTTGGGTTGAAGCGGCGGATTACTGGGATGTGAAATTCGCGCTTACCAAGGGCATCAAGGAGGCCTTCGACAAGGAAGGTATCTCGATCCCCTATCCGCATGTGGTCGAGATCAAGAAACCGGGCTGAGGTCCGCGAGATGCAATAAAGAAAGGCGCCCCGGAGATGGGGCGCCTTTTGTCGTTCTCGGGTGGGAGGGTCAGCCCTTGAGAACGACGTTCGGAGCAACAACGTCCAGTCCAAGCGCCTTGCCGACCGCGTAATAGGTCAGCTTGCCGGCGTGAACGTTCAGGCCGTTGAGGAGATGCGGGTCATCCTCGCAGGCCTGCCGCCAGCCCTTGTCGGCCAGGGCGAGCATGAAGGGCATGGTCGCGTTGCCAAGGGCGATGGTCGAGGTGCGGGCCACGGCGCCGGGCATGTTGGCGACGCAGTAATGCATGATCCCGTCCACGTCATAGATCGGGTCGGCATGGGTCGTGGCGCGGGAGGTCTCGAAACAGCCGCCCTGGTCGATGGCGACATCGACGAGCGCCGCGCCGGGCTTCATGGTCGCAAGTTGGGCGCGGGTCACGAGCTTGGGCGCGGCGGCGCCGGGGATGAGCACAGCACCGATCACCATGTCGGCCTGTTGCAGCAGTTCGGCCGTGTAGCCCGCCGAGGAGAACCCGGTCTTGAAGGTGCCGCCGAAGACGTCATCGAGATAGCGCATGCGGGGCAGGGAGCGGTCCAGAACCGTCACATCCGCGCCCATGCCCGCGGCGATACGGGCGGCATGGGTGCCGACGCCGCCGCCGCCAATCACGACAACCTTGGCCGGGCCGACGCCGGGGACGCCGCCCATGAGCACACCACGCCCGCCATTGGCCTTTTGCAGGGTCCAGGCGCCGACCTGGGGCGCGAGGCGGCCCGCGACCTCGGACATGGGCGCCAGAAGCGGCAAGCCGCCATTGGCGTCGGTCACGGTTTCATAGGCGATGGCGGTGCAGCCCGAGGCGATCAGGTCGTGGGTCTGGTCCGGGTCGGGGGCAAGGTGCAGGTAGGTGAAGAGGAGCTGGCCCTCGCGCAGCATCTTGCGCTCGCCGGCCTGCGGTTCCTTGACCTTGACGATCATGTCGGAGATCGCAAAGATTTCCTCTGCCGTGTCAAGGATGCGGGCACCCGCGCGGGCATAATCCTCGTCCGCAAAGCCCGAGCCAAGCCCGGCCCCGGCCTGAATATAGACCTCGTGACCGTGGTTTACGGCTTCTTGTGCCGCGTTCGGCGTCATGCCGACGCGGAATTCCTGTGGTTTGATTTCCGTGGGGCAACCGATTTTCATGTCATTTCTCCCTGTTCTCTTTGCGCCGAGCATGGGGGAAGTCAGCCGCAAAGTGCTGCAAAATTGGGCAGAATATGAATGTGCAAATGAAAGATTCTTCCATTAGAACGGGGAAAGGCGCAAAGGAGCTTCGCAAAATGTCGCTAGACCAGACGGATCGTCGGATTCTCACGGTGCTGCAAAAACAGGGCCGGATTTCAAATGCGGACTTGTCGGAGGCCGTCAACCTGTCGCAATCGGCCTGCCACAGGCGGGTGCACCGGCTCGAGCAGGAGGGGTATATCCGGGACTATGTCGCGCTTTTGGATGCGCGCAAGATGGCTGTGGCGACGACCGTCTTTGTCGAGATCTCGCTTTCGGGGCAGGCGGAGGATGTGCTCGAGGCGTTCGAGAAGGCGGTGGCGCGGATTCCGGATGTGTTGGAATGCCATCTCATGGCCGGGTCGGCGGATTACCTGTTGAAGGTGGTGGCCGAGAACACGGACGATTTCGCACGGATTCATCGGCAGTATCTTTCGCGCCTGCCCGGCGTCGTGCGGATGCAGTCTTCCTTTGCGCTGCGCACGGTGTTCAAGACCACGGCGCTTCCGGTTTAGGGGGAAGGGGCGCTGCCCCTCTGCCCGCCGAGGCGGGCATTCACCCCGGAGGTATTTTTACAGAGAAGAAGCAGGGGTATCAGCGATAGGGCGGCACCGGGTCGTTTGGAGCGGCTGTGGCGTGATAGACGGCGCGGGCGATGGCGCGGGCGAGGCAGGTGGCGGCGGCGTGGCCGAGCCAGAGGGTTTCGGCGACGGGGTCTGTGAGTGGTTTGCCGGCGGTCGAGACGGCGAAGACGAGATCGCCATCCATGGGCGTATGGGAAGGCAGGAGCGCACGGGCCATGCCGTCATGGGCGGCGGTGGCGAGCCGGGTGCATTGGCTTTGATCGAGGGTGGCGTCGGTGGCGACGATGGCGATGGTGGTGTTGGCGTTGTGGCTTGCCAGCTTGGTGGGGGGCAGGCCCGGGGGAATCCGGGGCGCGGGGCCGAGGCCGCCGAATTCGTCGCCGATCTCGAAGGGGGCTGCCCAGAAATGGGTGCCGTCCACGGTTGCGTCGCCAAGGGCGTTGACGGCGACCAGTGCGCCGACCGTGTGACCGGAAGGCAGGCGGGCGGAGGCGGACCCGAGGCCACCCTTGCGGGTTGCCAGCATGGCACCTGTGCCTGCGCCGGTGGTGCCGAGGGCGAACTCTGTATTGGCAGCGGCGAGGGCGGCGGCGCCGAGGCGTTTATAGGGGTTTTCCGGCCAGTCCTTGTTGCCGCCATTGAGGAGGTCGAAGAGGATCGCGCCGGGGACGATGGGCACGCGTTGATCGCCGACGGCGAACCCGCGGCCCGCGGCGCGCAGGGCGTCGGCCACGCCGGAGGCCGCGTCCAGCCCGAAGGCCGAGCCGCCTGACAGCACCAGCGCGTCAACCTGTTGCACGGTCTTGTCAGGGGCGAGGAGGTCGCTTTCACGGGTGCCGGGCGCGCCGCCCATGACATGGATGCCGGCGGTGAAGGGCGCCTCCGCGGTCAACACGGTGACGCCGGTCTTGATCCGGGCGTCGGAGGCGTTGCCGACGCGCAGGCCGGGGATATCGGTGATGAGGTTCTTGGGGCCGGGGGTCATGGGTGCGCTCCGTTGCATGTCTTGCGGGTAGAGTAGCGGCGGAGATGCGCGAATGCGACGCCAGAGTCGCAAAGGGGCTTGATCGGGGGCGCGGAAGGCGGCAAGGGAAGGGGTGAGCAACCGGCGATGGCGTCGCCACGGCCCATGAGGCCGCGCTCATCTTTCCCAGTCCTGAACGCCGGGATCTCTTTGATCGGAGGTCTAGATGACTGCACGTCCTGAATTCTATCGTTTCCACAATGGCGAGAAAGCACGCCTGCAATTTGCCGAGGCCGAGTATGCGGCGCGGATCGCGGGGTTGCGCAAGCGCATGGAAGAGGCGGGGGCCGAGGCCGCCGTGTTCACCTCGATGCACAATGTCTCGTATTACTCGGGCTTTACCTATTGCGCCTTCGGGCGACCCTATGCGCTTGTCGTGACGGACAGCGAATGCGTCACGATTTCTGCCGGGATCGACGCGGGGCAGCCCTGGCGGCGCTGTTATGGGGACAACATCACCTATACGGATTGGCAGCGTGACAACTATTGGCGCGCGATCCGGTCGGTGACGGGCGAGGGGCGCAAGATCGGCTATGAGAGCGATCACCTGACCCTTCTGCAGAAGGGGAAATGCGAGGCGTTCTTGAAGCCTGCGGCGATGGTTGATCTTTACGAGACGACGATGCGGCAGCGGATGCATAAATCGCCAGCCGAGTTGGAGATGATCCGCGCGGGCGCGGCGGTGGCCGATGTGGGCGGCTATGCGATCCGCGATGCGGTCAAGATCGGGGCGCGGGAAATCGACATTGCCATGGCCGGGCGCGATGCGATGGAGTTGGAGATCGCGAAGCGGTTCCCGGATGCGGAATATCGCGACACCTGGGTTTGGTTCCAGTCGGGGATCAACACCGACGGGGCGCATAACCCCGTGACCAGCCGGGCGCTTGAGCGGGGCGATATCCTGTCGCTCAACACCTTTCCGATGATCTCGGGCTATTACACGGCGCTTGAGCGGACGATGTTCGCGGGCGAGGTCGATGCGGAGAGTCTCCGGATTTGGGAGGCGAATGTCGGGGCGCATGAGTTGGGGATTTCCCTGCTCCAGCCCGGCGCGAGCTGTGCCGAGGTGACGCATAAGATCAACGATTTCTTTGCCGAGCGCGATTTGCTGCAATACCGGACCTTTGGCTATGGGCATTCGTTCGGCGTCTTGTCGCATTACTATGGCCGCGAGGCGGGGCTGGAACTGCGCGAGGATATCGACACGGTGCTTGAGCCGGGGATGGTCATCTCGATGGAGCCGATGCTCACGATTGCCGAGGGGCAGCCGGGGGCCGGGGGCTACCGCGAGCATGATATTCTCATCATCAATGAGGATGGGAACGAGAATATCACCGGCTATCCCTATGGGCCGGAATTCAACGTGGTTGGATAAAGGAAAGGGCGGGGCGTGAGGCTCCGCCTTTTTTGGTTTGGGGTTTGGGGTGGTGGATGGCGGCTTTGCGGGGCGAAGTGGGAATTTGACTTTCGCATTTCGAAACCGGCTTTCATGCGAAAAAATAATGGGTCAACATGTGTTGGAGAGCAACACCCAGTAAGGCGGAAAAATGAAAACCAAACCTCACTATATCCTTGATGAAATAAATTCTATGAAAGCTGGGTTGAAGGTGGTGGTCTTCGATCAATACGGGAATTTTGAATTCGATAGCTTTGTTATTTTCGACCCCAGTGAGACATCAAGTAAGGGCTGGGAGGTTTGGTATACTGAGTGGCACTCCGCTGAAAGTGATGAGATCGGGAACCCCGACATGGGTGATGTTAAGCGCAAACTCATAGAAATTCATAGTGATTGGGTAACTTCGGTGGAGCATGTGCATCTGGTCTGCCAAAGCCTAGCAATGGGTTATGAAGTTGGTCATCACGATGGTCGAGTCTTAGTGCAATCAAGTATGAAATATGCGCTTTCAGCGCTGACCGGAGGTTCAGACCTCGTCGAACTGAGTGAGGCTGCGTATCAGAACGGGTTTTCACCAAAAGAGGATGGTAGTTCCTTCGCCAATAAGGACGATGGTCTGGCCTGAAGGGACACATTCATCGGAAAGATGACGTGTTTCTCTGGCCTAGGTCACAATAGACTGGCGCAGATCAGACTGCTCAGATTTTGGCAATAATTTTGCTATTCCGCGCCGCCTTGCCCCCCTCCTTCTCCGCCAACCTCTTCTCGATCGCTTCCAACCGGGCGAGGACTTCGTCGCGGTAGGTGTCGGTGCGGGCGACGTCTTCTTCGTGGTGGGCGTCCTGCATGGAGTTCACGATGAGGCCGACGAGGAGGTTCACCACGGCGAAGGTTGTCAGGAGGATGAAGGGCACGAAGAAAGCCCAGGCGTAGGGGTAGGCCTCCATCACCGGGCGCACGATGCCCATGGACCAGCTTTCGAGGGTCATGATCTGGAACAGGGTATAGGCGGAATTGCCGAGGTTGCCGAAGAACTCGGGGAAGGTGCTGCCGAAGAGTTTGGTCGCCATGACGGCGCCGATATAGAAGATCATCGCCATCAGGAGAAAGACGCTGCCCATGCCGGGCAGGGCGGTGATGAAGCCTTCGACGACGCGGCGCAGGCGGGGCGCGTTGGAGACCACGCGCAGCACGCGGAGGATACGCAGGGCGCGCAGCACCTGAAACCCTTGGGAGGCGGGGACGAGGGAGATGCCGACGATCACGAGGTCAAAGAGGTTCCAGCCATCGCGGAAAAAGGCGAGGCGGCGGGCGAAGAGTTTGAGCCCGATCTCGATCACGAAGATCGTCAGGCAGGCCATATCGAGGGCGAGGATCAGGCCCCCGGCGCGCGCCATCACGGGGGCGGAGGTTTCAAGGCCGAGGAGGATGGCGTTGAAGACGATGATGCCCAGGATGGTGTTGCGGAAAAGGGCGCTATCGACAAGGCGCAGAACGGATTGTCGCAAAGGGTCTCTCCTCGAAAAGGCGTTTTCGAGGATATGGCGCGCCGCCGCGTCTAACTCAAGAGGGGGCGGCGCGAAATGGTGTGAAATCCGGGGGGCTTAGCGGCCAAAGCCCGAGAGCGCCCGGTAATCAATCGCTTCAAGGAAGGGCAGCATGATTTCCTGCGGTGCGCCTTCGGCCTGAACAAGGATGCGGTGGTCGATGAGGGCGCTCATCTGGTCATCCTGCCGCATGTATTTCTGACGACCGACGCGGACGATCGTGGCCCCCATGAGGCCGGCATTGCCGATCATGCCCGCCATGGCGCCGACCATGGGATTGTCGGCCATGAGGCGGATGGTAAAGCTCTGGCCATCGCCGGAATATTCGGCCTCGGCCCCGACGCCACCGCCCATCATGGCGAGGCCCGCGTTCATGTCGGAACTGATCTCGCGGGTCCAGCCGTCGGGGGCGGGCGGCAGGTAGGCCGAGAGCGCATCGGTCTTGAGCGCAAGCATCTGTTGGCGTGCGTATTCAAGCTCTTCCAGCGCATAGGCGACATCGCCGTCTTCATAGGCTTGTTTCGCGCTGTCGAGCGTGTCGGTGATCTCGTCGGCGGCCAAGGAGGTTGCGGCAAGCGCCAGGGCGGCAATCGCGGAAAGGGGGCGAAGCATGGGCTTTCCTTTCAATCAATCGGGTCAAAGGCTTTCAAACTGGGATCATGCTAGGGGCTGCTTTGGAAATGCGCCAGACCCAAGCGCCGAGCCTTCCCAAACAGGTCGGATTTTGCCAATCTTTGCAGGACAGCCTCGGAATTTGTGGGGTGGGGTGATGTAAATCATATTAACATTACCTATGTTGCGGGTAAGATATTGAAAACGAGGAGACACCATGGCCGATTTTGACGCCCAGCTGCGCGAGTCGCAGGAGCAGGTTGCCGCTGCGCAGGCAAAGATTTCCGAACTCACTGGCCGGATTGACACCGCGCGCGCCAAGATGAAGAGCGGTGATGACATTGCCATCGACATTGAAAATGCGACGCTGGACGACGTGCATGCCCATACCGAGGTCATGAATGCCAATATTGCCGAGCTTATCATGGGGCTTGACGATGTGACGGCGGCGTTCTCCAAGGATTTCGACGCCATGCGCGACAAGACCGGCTGGGAGAGCTTTGTCGGCATCTTCAGCCGCGGCAAGGCCGAGTCGCTGCGCCAGGAGCGGATCAAGACCGCCAATATCGACGACAAGCTACAGGATCTGATCGCGAAGTCGGATGTCATCACCAAGTTGCTCGAGGAGCAGTTGGCGATCCTCAACGAGCAGAAAGAGAAGGTTGAGGCGAACCTCACCGAGACGCTGGATGAGCGGGAGATGACGGTGGGCGAATTGGAGAGCCTGCGGGCGGAGATTCTCGCTATGGACCCGAAGATCATCGAATTGGAGAACAAGATCTCGGTCGAGCAGGACGCGGCGGCGCGCACCAAGCTTGAGACCGAACTCGCCGATCTCAACAAGGCCTATAACGAGATGGTGCAACAGGAGCAGGTCAAACTTGCCAAGAGCCAGACGTTGGAGCGCTATATCGAAAAGGGCAAGACCTGGGTCGATAGTTTGCAGAACCAGGCGGCGACGCAGATGGTTCTTATCAACAAGCTTCAGACCGACACGAAACAGCGCGTGGTGCTTTACGATGCGCTGACCAAGTCGCTCAAGACCGCGCAGCAGCAGGACATCGCGCACCGGATCAACGAGATCGGCGTGGAGACCGACAAGGAGGCGCAGGCCTCGATGGCGGCGATCGGCACGGCGACGAACCAGCGGATGGCGGACATGATGGAAGCACACGAGGGCCACATGGTCTTTGCCCGCGAGGTGCTAGAGGCCAAGGCCAAGGCGGATGAACGCTTTGCCCGCCGGTTCGAGAAGATCGTCGAGAAACACGACAAGAACCTTTACGGGGCGTGATGCCTCAAGGGACCGGGCCGGGAGAATGGCATGACTGAGGCGCAAACCGCAGAGCACCGCGCCCTGCGCGATACGCAGGCGTCGAGGCGCTATTTCCGCAAGTTCGAGGCGATCGCGGATCGGCTCATGCGGGTGGCGGCGGCGCAGGTGGCGGATGGGGCGCTTGGCGAGACGGATGTGAAGATCCTGACGCGTTACCTTGCGCGGCTGTCCTATACGTTCAAGGCGCTGTCGATGAAGTATCTCCTTGTCGGGCGCGAGACGGGACAGTTTTTCGGCTCGTTGCAGATGGATGCGGTGGAGAGCGGTTTTCCCGTTTTCAACGAATTGTTGGTCATGGCCAATGATGCGCAGCAGGCCGAGGCGCATTTGCACGGCATGCCGGATTCGGAGGCGCTCAAGAACGAGATGATCCGAAAGATCATCGGCGAGCAGGAAATCCCGACGCGGCTCCAGTTCGCGCTCTCGCAGAGGCTCTATTACGAAGAGTTGATGCGGGGCGAGATGTTCTGGGCACAGAACCACCCGGAGGTGTTCTGGCTCGAGACGCTGGGCGCGCGGCGGCGCAAATTCATGGTGCATTGGGCGGTTTATGACAGCCAGATCAACCTGCCGACCATCTATCTCATGGAGGTGGAGGATAGCGGTAAGGTGGCGCTGCCCAAGGATGAGCGGCGCTGGCCCGAGGTGCAGGCGCACCTGATGGGGCAGAGCCTTGGTGGGCTGAAACTTGTCACCATTGCCAAGGGGTTTGACGAGAGTTTCGACGATCTGCATCCCAAGCGGTTGCGGCGGTATCACGTGGGACCGATGTATTCCTCGGCCTTCACCCGGCAGGCGGGGCCGATCCGCGAGGTGCTTGAGGCCGCGCGCGCGCCGGAGGGCGAGGATTGGGCGCTTGCCTGGACCGTCGAGGATTTGCAGAGCGAGCGCGTGGAGGAAGAGCGCGCCGGGTGGTTTTCCACCGTGGAGCGGGAGGTGTTCGCGCTTGACCCGTTTTCCGGGCGGGGCGTGGATACCGGCGCGACGCGGACGGAGCGCAGTATCATCCTGCCACAGCGCCCGTTCCAGGCGCTTGAGGAATTGAACCCGCCGGGATTTGCCAGCGTGACGAAATATGTCGTCAGCCCGAATGGGCGGGTTCTGCGGTATTGATCGGTGCCGGGCTGAAGCCCGGCCTACGGGCGACATGTGAGGAGTTTGAAACATGAGTGTGACGTCGGACCTTATGGAACTGCGCGAAGAGGACATCCGCAAGCATTACGAGGCTGCGGTCGGGATGCTGGACGGGTTCGATCACACGCCGCGCATTGCCAAGGGCAAGGGCATGGCCCCGGCGGAGCGGTCGTCTGGGTTGGCGAGCCGTCGGCGGTTCCGGTCCACGACACCGGGGTTGGTCACGCGGTCCACGGCGCGGCCCGAGGGGGTGCATTTGATCGCGCGTATCGAGGGAGCGGATGGGGATGATCCGCTTGTGTCTCCCGCGCAGGCGAACGTGATGAACGGGGTGCGGCGGGCGCTGGCCATTGCGCTTGCCATAGGGGAGAACTTCTCGGAAGCCTCGGGCCTTGCCGAGATGAAGCGCGAGAACCTTGCCGGGGCGCTTCGGGATGACCGCAAGGCGGAATTTTCGGAATTACTCGCGGCAGAGGCGCTGGTGGTGTTGCATGTCTTTGGCAATACGGTGGCGTATCTTTTGGCGCCTTACATGGGCGAGGTTTCGGTCGAGATTGGCGAGGTCGAGGAGGTTCTGACGGACAATGCGCAGCTTGCCCTGCATGGCGCGCTTTGGGAGTTGGATCAGGACATTGCCGCCCATGTGAGCGAGGAGGCGCGGCTTGTCCCCTGCGTCTGTGCCTTTGCGGAGCAGTTGATGGAGAAGGTCGCGCTTCGGGCGCAGTCGGCGGGGCGGCTTGGGGCCTTTACCGGGGCGCGGTGGCGCGTGGAGGCGGATGACCTCACGATCAACGGCTTTACGCCGGCGCGGGCGGCGAAGGGGTCGACCCTCACCATGACGTTCAAGAAGCCGCATGAGGTCGTCGGCAACCATATCGCGAAATACCAGGCGATGAAGCTTGCCAAGATGCTCATGGCCTATGATTTCGACCGCCGCCTCAACCCGTTCGCCGAGCTTGGCGGGTTCATCTTTACCTTTATGGGGGATGGCGCGCCGGGGACGGGGAAGACGACGCTTATCCAGATGATGGCGGGGTTGGTGAACGAGTATTGCGCCGTGGCGGGCTATCCGTTCCGCTATCAGAATTTCGGCATCGACAATATCGACAGCTACCAGGGCAAGTCGGGCCAGAACGCCAAGGCGTTTATTCAGAACGTCCTCGACCCGCAGGTGATCGGGTTCGGCACGATTGACGATATCGACCAGATCGCGGGCAAGCGCGGGGATCGCCAATCCAGCGCCGGGCAGCAGGAGGTCACGGCGGTCTTCATGGAGGCGTTTTCGGGGGCCAATACGGTGGTGCGGGGGAACTGCACCTTTGGGATGTTCTCGAACTATCCGGAGAATGTCGACGATGCGCTGCGCCAGCGCGCCGGGGCGCGGTTCCTTGTCGACGGGCCGCAGACGCGGGAGGATTATATCGACATCCTCGCGCTTTTGATGGGCAAGAACCACGATATTCCGCTTGGGCGCCATGACCTCTACGAGGCGCAGGCGATCAAACGCGCGGTTGCGCGCAGTTTCGAGGCGCATGGAAGGCCGCAGGAGGCCGCGTTGATGAATGTCTTTGACCGGGTGCAGGGGCAGGTCGGAGAGATGGACACGATTGCCAAGCTCGGGACGTATCTCAAGGCCATTCAGGAGGCCGACCCGAGGTTCACGGGCCGCGCCATCAAGAACATCACGGACGCGGTCAAGGTTCGGGCGATGGACTTTGAATTGCCGGACGAGTGGATGGAGGACCCGGAGCTGTTCCTGTTCCAGACATATGAGCGCAAGAAGGACATGATCGCCGCGCTTCGGGTGCCGATCACCGTCGAGATGGTGGTGCAGGAGATCAACCGCTACGCCGATTCAGAGTTCCGGTATGCGGATAAGTCCGACGAGGTGGCGATTGACGAGGCCGTGCGCGACATGCGCCGGATGGCAGAGGCGAAGAAGCGGTATTTGGAGGGGGAGTGATATGGTTGAGGCGTCTAGTGCTTCGAAGCTCTTACAGGACTGTTCGGCTGAGGAAGCTCGGAAGCACTTTCTCAAAGGTGCGAGTTACTTCAACAGTGACTTGCCTAGCTACCTAAGCTTTGAGCCCGTCTTGAATGGTGTTGAGAAAGTGCTTGGCGGCAAGTCGTACAAAGACTTCCAAAGTTCTAAGCCAAGCAAATTCGAGAATGTGAACTACAAGCTGCTAAACAACAAAGATGGCAGATTTGCTTGGAGACAATATGAGATCATTCATCCTGCGATCTATGTGTCTCTGGTCAATCTTATTTGTGACCCTGATAATTGGTCGTTGATCTGCGCGAGGTTAGCGTCTTTTCAAAGCGGTGTAGTAACCTGCTGTAGCTCCCCGGTCGTCTCCCTCACTCATCAAACTGACAAAGCAGAACAGATTTCAAACTGGTGGCAGCGACTGGAGCAGGAAACTCTCAGAAAGTCCCTTGAGTATTCTCATATTCTTCATACCGACGTGACCGATTGTTACGGTTCACTGTACACACACAGCATTCCTTGGGCCTTACATGGTAAAGAGGTCGCGAAGCAGAAGGATAAGGCTTCGAAGCTAGGCGGCGACATCGATTTTCATATGCAAGCAGGTCGATACGGTCAAACGAATGGAATCCCGCAAGGTTCAGTGCTTATGGATTTCGTCGCCGAGCTAGTACTGGGATATGTAGACCAGGTCGTTACAGAAAAGCTTGTAGGGTCATCCGTTGACTACTGCATCTTGAGATACAGAGATGACTATCGAATCTTGGCACCTAGTGACACAAGGGCGGAAGAGATCCTGAAGGTGGTGGGCGACGCTCTTCGGACCGTGGGTATGCGATTGGGAGCCTCGAAGACGTCCCTGTCTTCGAACGTAGTCGAGAGTGCGATCAAGCCCGACAAACTCGCCGGGATAGGATACTATGACAACGGTGGCCTCGATGCTGAAACCTTGCAAAAAAAGCTTCTTCATTTGCATGCATTTGGCCGTCGCTTTCCTAACAGCGGCGCCCTCAAGCGGCTCCTCTCAAAGTTGCAAGATGAGCTAATTGAGCAAAAGGTTACTCCCCACGACCTAGATGTCCAAATTGCGATAGCTACGGATATTGCACTTACATCTCCATCTTGTATCCCCGTCGTCGCGTCAATTCTGAGTCATCTTATTTCATTGAAGGAAGATGCAGAAAAGGCTCCTGCTTGGAATGCCGTGTTGGGAAAGATGAAGAAGATTCCTTACAACGGCTATCTTGAACTATGGCTCCAAAGAGTTACGAAGCCTTCTTCTGTAGGATTGGACTTTCAAAGTGAAGAAGCTCTTTGCAAGATCGTCAATGGCGAGAAGCACGATATTTGGGACAATGGGTGGATCGACAGCAAAAACCTTCTGCAAGCACTCAATACTGCTTCTCTAGTTGTTTCTGAGCCTGAAAATATGCCAGAGGCGATGGCGGTCGAAGAGACGAAGCTCTTTAAAGAAAACGCATTTCACTACTAGGAAGAGAGAATATGAAACGTCTCATCCAACGCGGCCTTATGTTCGGGAACCTCATCGAGGTATCCGCGCCGGTGCTGGTGGAGCGGTATAACCGGGCGTTGGAGCATCTGACGGGGAAACGCACGGGGCTGACGGATTTTCATATTGATGTGTCGGGGTTTTCCCCGGAGATCGGGGATGAGTTGGGGGATGATCTTTACCTCAACCAAGGGGGCTGTAACCGGCAGTTTATCCTGCTCACGACCGAGCAGAAGACGGCGCCGCTTTTGAATGCCAAGTTCTCGACCTCGCGCGAGATTCTCAAGCATTTCATCGAGGAGAACGAGCCGCAGTTGTTCGCGCTTACGGCGCGGGATGCGGTGGCGGGGGAGTTGGTCAACTCGGTGTTTTCCGTCGGTCAGCCGGAGCGGCTCTTCGATATTCGCAAGATCATCATCGAGGCGGATACGACGGAAGGCACGCTGCGCGATGCCGAGGCCTTGGGGCGGATGGTGGACCGGTTCAAGCGCGAGGAGGATGCGTGGTTTGACGATGTGCTCATTGCCGAGATGATCGGGTTGGCCAAGCGCACCGGCGATGTGACGCGCAATCCGGTGCGGCTCAGGCATATGGAGTTTGCGCAGGAGAATTTCTGGACCGCGCATTTCGGGGGGCTTTACCTGTTTCGGGGTGTGGATCATCCGGCGGTCATTGCGCGCGAGGATAAGGCGCGCCTTGGCGATTTGCCGATCAAGCATGTGTTCGATTTCGGCGACCGCAACCAGATCGCCAAGTTCCTTGAGTTGAACGGCCTTGTGGAGCCGATCGTCAAGGCGCGGGGGATAGATGCGGGGGCGATCCTGCGTCAGAAGATGGATTTCATCGTGGTGGACGCGGCGCAGGATGCGGGGGTGGACCTTACGGGGGCGACGCGGCGGGATATCCGCGCGTTGGCCCGCGCCCATGCAGAACGGTTGCCGGAGGAATACCACGCGCTGCGCCGGTTGCTTGCCTGGGCCGAGGATGGGGGGGCTTGGCCGCGCATTGCCAGCGACCATCCGGCCTATTTCTATACGCTTCGGGCGGCGGACACCGACGATCGCGACCTCGTCAACATGATGCTGGCCGAGCTGGCGCCCAAGGATGTGCGGCAATTGTTCATCTGTCACAAGGAAGTGTTCTATCGCCTCTATCGCGGGTGGAGCGAGACCAAGAAATCCTTTGTGGCGGATTTCCTCGAGCGCGAGTATCAGGCCGACAAGGCGGGTGCACGGGCGGCGCTTTTCGGGCATGATGCGCCCTTGGAAGAGCCTGCGCCGATGCGGGCGCGCGACGATCTTGTTCAGCGCGTCGGCCCGTGGGGCGCGGTCAGGAGGTAGTCATGTTGGCATTGTTGCGGCTGAGCGTGATCGGGTTTGTCGTCCTGACGATCATCTATGTCGCCCTGTCGTTCTATTCTCGCGCGGTGCGGCGCGGCAAGCTCGAGGCGGAGTGGGATGAAGAGGGCATGACGGGCGACAAGGAGGCCTGGGTCGATCAGGGGCTAGAAGAGTATGACGGCTCGCTGCGCCGCAAATTGATCCTCGGGGTCTATATCGTGCCGGTGACGCTTGTCATCGTGCTGATCTATTTCGTGAATTTTTATTAAGGGGGCCGGGCAATGGTCTATGTCAAATGGGGTTTCTGGGCGGTGTTCTGGGTCATCGTGGCGGCGTTCTTTCACTATACGCTGCCGCAGACGGATATCGCGCGGATCACGGACACCTATGAAAAGCGGATTGATTTCGGGGAGAACTCGATCTTCTGGTCCTCGCCGGATTCCGGCAATGCGACGGGGACGGCGAACCGTGATGTATTCTTTATTCAGGCCAAGCGCACCAATGATCGGGTGATGGTTTATCGCAACGAGGATACGGGATGGGGTTGGCCGCCCTATTTCAAGTTCGATACGGCGAACCTTCAGGCCGAGGCGGCCGATCTCAAGTCGGTGTCGGCCGATCCGCAGTGGGTCGCGGTCAAGCATTATGGTTGGCGCAATGAATTCCTGTCGATCTATCCCAATGCGGTCGGGGTCAAGCCGGTCACCGGGCCGGATGTGCGTTTCATCCCGTGGCTCAACATCATCATCCTGACGCTCTTTGCGGCCTTGTGCTGGGCTGTGTGGGTGCGCTGGCGGCGGTTCCGCAGGGCGCGGATCGACCCGATGCTCGAGGATATGAGCGACGGCTTCGAGGATATGGGCGACAACATTGCCGAGAAGCGCGGGCGGCTGTCGCGTTGGATGGATAGCTGGAAATCGAAATAGCATCCTGAGCGGGTCAGGTCAGGAGTTTGACACCGGCGAGGATGAAGAGTGCGATAAAGGCGGTTTCAACGGTCAGAAGGCCGATGGCCGCGCCGCCGAGTTTGAGCAGATCCTTGATATTCGTTTTCATGCCCACCGCCGCGATGGCCGTCAGCAAGAGCCAGCGCGAGGCAGAGGAGAGCAGGCCGGAAACTGCCTCCGGGACAAGGTGCAGCGAATTGAGCGTTGCCAGCACGAGAAAGCCAATCACGAAACCGGGCAGCAGGGGCGGGTTTTCGCCCTCGGTGCGCCCCGCGGCATGGCGACGGATCAGGAGCGAGGCGACCAGCACCACGGGCGCGAGCATGGCGACGCGGATCAGCTTGACCAGCGTGGCGGTGTCGCCGGTGGTTTCCGAGATGGTAAAGCCCGCACCGACGACCTGCGCGACGTCATGGATCGTTCCGCCGAGGAAGACACCGCCCTGCACCTCGTCAAGGCCGAGCATCCCGACGGCGATCGGGTAGAGGATCATCGCCAGAGTCGAGAGCACGGTGACGCCCATGACGGTAAAGATCAGGTGCTGTTCGGAGCGGTCATTGCGCGGAAGGATGGCAGAGATCGCCATGGCCGCCGAAGCACCGCAGATCGCAACGGAGCCAGCGGTCAGGAGGGCAAAGCTCCAGCCATGCCCGAAAAGGCGCGCCACCAGCAGGCCAAAGCCGATGGTTGCAATGACGCCGAAGATCACGAGGCCGATCAGGGGCAGGCCAAGTGACATCATCAGATCGAAGCTGATCCGCACCCCAAGCAGGGCCACGCCAAGGCGCAGCAGGTTCTTGGCGCTAAAGGCGATGCCGGCAACGGTCTTGCCTTCATCCCCGAGGAAATTCACCGCGATGCCGAGCAGGAGCGCCAGAAGCATGGCCGGGGTGCCGTAATGCTGGGCAAGGAACTGGGCCGTGATCGCGACGATCACGGCCATGGTGATGCCGGGGGCGAGGGTTTTCGCCGCGTCGATCCCCCGGTCCATCTCAGGCGCCTTTCTGCGGGCGCATGTCGGAAGGGTCGATCCCGGCGACCTCGACGGGTTTGGTCATGGCGTCTCGGCGGAAGGGTTCGCCAAGCTCCTGGTTGATGAGCGCCTCGATCAGGGTCGTGATGCCGTTCTTCTGGTCCTCGATGGCCTGGGTCAGGGCGGCGGTCAGTTCGTCCATGGTCCGGGCGACGACGCCCTTGAGGCCACAGGCCGAGGCAATCCCGGCATAGGAGACCTGCGTGTCGAGCTCGGTGCCGACGAAGTTGTCGTCATACCAGAGCGTCGAATTGCGTTTCTCCGCGCCCCATTGGTAATTGCGAAAGACGATCTGCGTGATCGCGGGCCATTCGGGGCGGCCAATGGCGGTCAGTTCCGTGACCGCGATGCCGAAGGCGCCGTCGCCGGAAAAGCCGATCACGGGCGTATCGGGGCAGCCGATCTTGGCGCCGATGATCGCGGGCAGCCCATAGCCGCAGGGGCCGAAGAGGCCGGGGGCGAGATATTTGCGCCCGGCCTCGAAGGAGGGATAGGCGTTGCCGATGGCACAGTTGTTGCCGATGTCGGAGGAGATGATCGCGTCACGCGGCAGGGCCGATTGGATTGCGCGCCATGCCATGCGGGGGCTCATCCAGTCGGGTTTGTCGGCGCGGGCGCGTTGGTTCCATGTCGTGCCGGGATCGTCGTCTTCGTGATCCATCGAGGCGAGTTGTTGCGCCCATGCGGATTTGGTCTGGGCGATGGTGGCTTTTCGGCCCTCGCGGCCCACGTCGCCTGCGCTCGCCGAAAGCGTGTTGAGAATCGAGGTTGCGACCTTCTTCGCGTCGCCGACGATTCCGACGCTCACGGGTTTGGTCAGGCCGATACGGTCGGGGTTGATGTCGACCTGGATGATCTTGGCGTCCTTGGGCCAATAGTCGATGCCGTATCCCGGCAGGGTCGAGAACGGGTTGAGGCGGGTGCCGAGGGCGAGGACGACGTCGGCCCGGGCAATCAGCTCCATCGCGGCCTTGGAGCCGTTGTAGCCCAAGGGGCCGGCAAAGAGCGGATGCGAGCCGGGGAAGGCATCGTTGTGCTGATACCCGCAGCAGACCGGGGCGTCGAGCTGTTCCGCCAGTGCCATGGAGGCCGGGATCGCGCCGCCGAGGACCACGCCCGCGCCGTTGAGGATCACGGGAAACTTGGCGTTGGAGAGCAGGGCGGCGGCCTCGGCCAGCGCCGCTTCGCCGCCGCCGGGGCGTTCGAAGTCGACGATGGCGGGCAGGTCGATGTCGATCACCTTGGTCCAGAAGTCGCGCGGCATGTTGATCTGGGCCGGGGCCGAGGCGCGCTTGGCGTTGAGGATCACGCGGTTGAGGACTTCGGCCACGCGCGAGGGATCGCGGACCTCTTCCTGGTAGGCGACCATGTCCTTGAAGGCGGCCATTTGCTCGACCTCCTGAAACCCGCCCTGGCCGATGGTCTTGTTGGCGGCCTGCGGTGTAACGAGGAGGAGCGGCGTGTGGTTCCAGTAGGCGGTTTTCACGGCGGTGACGAAGTTCGTGATGCCGGGGCCGTTCTGGGCGATCATCATCGACATCTTGCCGGTGGCGCGGGTGTAGCCATCCGCCATCATCCCGCCCGAGCCTTCATGGGCGCAGTCCCAGAAGGTAATGCCCGCGCGCGGAAAGAGATCGGATATCGGCATGAAGGCCGAGCCGATGATGCCAAAGGCATGTTCTATGCCGTGCATCTGGAGGGTTTTGACGAAGGCTTCTTCGGTTGTCATTTTCATGGGCGCGGTCCTCTTGCGGGGCATGACAGGCGGAGCTGTTTGAAAAATACCTACGGGTTGGTCGAATGGCCGAATAGGGCCAGTTTTGTCCCCGGCGTGGGACCAGTTTAGAGCTCTGAGAGTGTTTGAGCGATCCGTGCGACACCTTCCGGGATGCGTTCGGAGGGGATCGAGGAATAGGCGAGGCGGTAATAGGTGGTTTCGGGGTGGTCGCTTCGAAAGAAGGATCTGCCCGGTTCTATCAGAACATCCTTGTCCCGCAGGGCATGGGCGAGTGTTTCTGTGTCGATGCCGTCCGGTGCCTGCATCCAGAAGGATGACCCGCCATGCACGCCTTTGCCCGCGATGGTCAGGCCGTTGGCGTCAATCGCCTCCTGCATGACCTCCCGGCGGTCGCGCAGGACGTTGCGGATACGCCGGATCAGCGCGTTGTAATGGCCGAGCGAGAGGAAATAGGCGGTGGTGCGCTGGATATGGCCGGGGGGGTGGCGCAAGACGCTGGCGCGCAGGGCGCGGGCCTCGCGGATGAAGGGGGCAGAGCCGACGAGATAGCCAAGCCGCAGCCCCGGAAACAGCGATTTGGAAAAGCTGCCGACATGGATCACGCGGCCATCGGTGTCGAGCGATTTCAGCGCCGGGGTGGGGGTGTTGAGAAAGGACATTTCGAATTCGTAATCATCCTCGACGATCACTGCGTCGATCTCGCGGGCCTTTTGCAAGAGCGCCTGCCGCCGGGCCATGGGCATGGTGGCGCTGGTGGGGCATTGGTGGCTCGGGGTGGTAAAGATCACGTCGGTCTGCTCCGGAATCGCCTCGGGCGGGAGGCCGTCGCGATCCACGTCTACTGCCGCCACATGGCACCGCGATTGGGTCAGGATATCGCGCAGCGCCGGGTAGCAGGGATTCTCGATGGTGGCAGTGCGCCGCTGAGTCAGGAGCACCTGCGTCGCGAGCCAGAGGGCATTTTGCGCCCCGAGGGTAATCAGGATTTCATCCGGGTGCGCCTTGATCCCGCGCCGGGGCAGGGTATTGCGGGCGATGAATTCGACAAGGCGGGGATCGTCCCGGTCGTAGTAATCCGTGGTCAGGGCGGTGAAGTCCTTCTGCCCGAGCGCGCGCAGGGCGCAGAGCCGCCAATTGGCGTGATCGAATAGCGTCGGATCGGTCTGGCCATAGATGAACGGATAGCGAAAGCTCGCCCAGTCATGTGGTTTTTCCGGGGTGTCGCCCTCGGAAAAGCGCCGCCCGGTGATGCGGTTCCAATCCACAAGATCCTCGCCGCGTGGGGCCGGGGTATAGACCGGCGGCACGGGGGCATTTTCCGAGACGAAATAGCCCGAACGCCCTTGCGAGGTCAGGTAGTCGTTGGACAGAAGTTCGGTATAGGCGAGGGTCACGGTGATCCGGCTCACCCCGAGATGCGTGGCGAGCCGGCGGGTCGAGGGCAGGCGTTCGCCCTTGTGCAGGCGCCCCGAAAGGATCGCCTCGGCGATCATCTCCTGGATCTGGGCCTGGAGTGTGCCTTGGGATTGGGGCGAGAGGAAAAAGGTTTCGACGGGAATGGCCATGGGCGCGAGGATAGTCTGGACTTATCCGGCGCGCAATCTGGCATGGTGTCGGGCGGAGCGTTTCGCGTCCCCGCCCGTGCGGTATTCAGCCAAAGACCTTGGTCAGGGCCTTGTCGACCGCATCGGTGATGGCGTCGATATCCGCCGGGGTCGCGATCAGGGCGGGCGAAAAGCAGAGCACGTTGTTGCGATCGGGAATCGAGCGGTTGGCGGCGCCGATGATGACACCGAGTGCTGCGCATTCGCCCACCACGCCCGCGACCTCGGCCTCGGAGACCGGTTCCTTGGTCTCGCGGTCCTTGACCAGTTCGATGCCCTGGAACAAGCCAATGCCGCGCACATCGCCGATCACGGCGTGTTTCTCCATGAGCGCGGTGAGATTCGCAGTCAGGCGCTGGCCCATCGCGGTGCAGTTCTCCAGAAGGCCCTCATCCTCGATGATACGCATGTTCTCGAGCGCTGCCGCCGGGCCGCCCGTACAGCCCCCGAAGGTCGAGATATCGCGGAAATGGTCGAGCTTGTCGGAGGGGTTCGATTTGAAAAGGTCAAAGACCTTTTCCGTCGTCACCATGCAGGCAATGGCCGCATAGCCCGAGGCGACGCCCTTGGCCATGGTCACAAAATCAGGTTTGATTCCAAAGTGTTGGTAGCCGAACCAATGGGTGCCGGTGCGCCCGACGCCACAGACGACCTCGTCGATATGCAGGAGGATGTCATATTGTGCGCAGATTTCCTGCACCCGCTCCCAATAGCCTTCGGGCGGCGTGATGACGCCGCCGCCGGCGGTCACGGGTTCGAGGCAGAGACAGCCGACGGTCTCGGGGCCTTCGCGCAGGATCACCTCTTCGATCAGGTTCGCCGCCGCGATGCCGAAGTCGCGGCCCGACAAATGGTCGAGGCCCAACTCGTGCTTGCGGTATTCCATGCAGTGGGGCACGCGCACGAAACCGGGGGCGAGGGGGCCGTATTGCAGGACGCGTTCGTCTTGGCCGCCGGCGGACATGGTGGCGAGGGTGCCACCGTGGTAATCGCGGTCGCGGAAGAGGATCTTGTGCTTCTTGCCGCCGTATTTCTTGTGCGCGATCTGGCGCACCATCTTGAAGACCTTCTCGTTCGCCTCGGAACCTGAATTCGTATAGTAGACGCGGCTCATGCCGGGCATTTTCCCGATCAGTTTCTCGGCGAAGAGCGCGCCGGGGATCGAGCCTGCGGCCTGCGCGAAATAGCACATTTTCATGAGCTGGTCATGAACCGCGTTGGCAATGCTCTCGCGGCCATAGCCGACATTCACGGTCCAGACCGCGCCCGAGACGGCGTCGATATATTCCTTGCCGTTCTGATCCCAGACACGGATGCCCTTGCCTTCGATGATGATGCGGGGATCGGTTGTTTCAAAGGGTTTGTGTTGCACAAGGTGGTGCCAGACATGGGCCTTGTCGGCGGAGACGACACGGTCGAGATCGTTGCTGTTCAGTTTGCCATCCATGGGGCACCTCGTTTTGGCCGGAGGGGTGGATCAATGAAAACCTGCCGGACAAGTCCGGCAGGGCTTGGGACATCCTCATATGAAAACCGGGGGAATCGTTAGGTCCAGTGGTGGGTGAGAGATAAGTCCAAAGCGGTTTGCGCCGATGCGAGGGTGCCGGGGCAGGGGCGGCGAAAAACCGGGGTCGGTATCACGTCGGTATCACGTCGGTATTGCGTCGGTGCGGTCTTGTGAGGTGATCGGTTTGGCGATGCGGGCAGGGCGGCGATTTCTTCTAAAAAAATCGGTTCGGAATTTCTCAAAGATCCCGGCACCGTCGCGGAAGGAGAAAGCGTCACGTGCTAGCGATGGACTCGGGCCGCAAGCCGCGATAATCAGGCCCGACCATGGCTAAGAAACCGACAAAGACCTCCGACCCGAATTACAAGGTCATCGCCGAGAACCGGCGGGCCCGTTTCGATTATGCGATCGAGGACGATATCGAATGCGGTATCGTGCTGTCGGGGTCCGAGGTCAAATCCCTGCGCGAGAACAGCGCCAATATCGCCGAGAGCTATGCTGCGGTCGAGGATGGGGAGTTGTGGTTGGTGAACTCCTATATCGCGCCCTATGACCGCGCGATGTTCAGCCACCAGGAGCGCCAGCGCCGCAAGCTCCTCGTGAGTCGCAAGGAGCTTGGCAACCTGTGGAACGCGACGCAGCGCAAGGGCATGACCCTTGTGCCGCTGGTGATGTATTTCAATCACAAGGGGCGCGTGAAGCTCAAGATCGGCATCGCCAAGGGCAAGAAGGCCCATGACAAGCGCGCCACCGAGGCCAAGCGGGACTGGGGCCGCCAGAAACAGCGGCTCTTGCGGCAGGGCGGGTAGGGTCCGAGGCCCCCACCCATTCACATCAGTCGAAGCGATAGCCCGAGGCGGTGACGCCACCGAAGATGTTTTCCTGGTGATAGATGCGTGTCGCCTTGGCTCCTTCGGCCGCGCCGAGGGCGGCGAAGAGCGGGGCGAAGTGATCTTCCTTCTCGTGACAGGTCCGGGCGTAGGGCGCGGTTTCCCAGTCAAGGAGCGCCTTGGTGCGGTCTTCGGGCGCGCGTGCGAGGGTCTCGGTCAGCCATGCGTCGAACGCCTCGGAGGGGATGCGGGCCGAGGGGTTCATCAGGCGCAGGTTGTGGTAGCTCAGCCCCGAGCCGATGATGAGCACGCCCTCTTCACGCAAGGGGGCAAGGGCCCGGCCAAGCGCCATATGCGCCGCCGGGTCATAGCCCTTTTGCAGCGAGACCTGAAACAGCGGGATGTCAGCCTGCGGGTACATGACATGGAGCGGCACGAAGGTGCCGTGGTCAAAGCCCTGCGTATCGTCGAGGCGGGCGGGCAGGCCGGCGGCTGAGATCAACTCGGCCGTTCTCGCCGCGATGTTGGGCGCGCCGGGGGCGGGGTAGGTGATCTCGTAGGTTTCGGGCGGAAAGCCGTGATAATCATATTCCATCGGCGGCCTTGGAGAAGACATGACGGCAAAGGCGTCGTCTTCCCAATGGCCGGAAATGCAGAGCACGGCCTTGGGCTTTTCCCGGAGTTGGCCGGGCATGGCGCGCAGCGATGTTTCGAGCGGTGCGAATTCGGCGCGCCACGCGGGAAGCCACGGCCAGGGGCCGCCGCCATGCGAGATGAAATAGGTGGGCATGAGGGGCATGGGTCTTGTCCGATCGCATCTGTTTTCGATACGATCAAGTTAGGCCCGCGCGTCTCTTTGCAAAAGGCCGTTGGCTGCACAAGCGTTGTGCGGAGGCGGTCAGTCGTCGTCAAGCTCCTGTGCGCCGGACCATCCGGCGGTGCGGGCACGGTCCATCGCCTCGGCCTGAATGCGCAGGTAATTGGCGCGCAGGTCATCGGGCAGGGCAGCGACGCGAAAGCCGTATTTTTCCCATTCGGCATTGGCGCGGGTCCAGAGGTCTTCGATCTGGTGCGCGCGCCAGCCTGCGCAGGTCTCGTCCTCGGGGATCAGGCCAAAGGCCCAGGCATCGCGGATGATCTTGCCGGTGTCGGTCATGCCGCCGTTGATGTCCTTGTGGAGGCCGACATATGTTTTCGAAGGGAGCATGGATTACCTCGTCAGGGTCGCGAACAGCGTGGGCAGTTTTTCGGGCAGGCGGGCCACGTGATCGACGATGGTATAGTTGTTCTCGCCGAAGATGCGCTTGACGTAAAGATCGGCGTTTGGATCAAGGGTCAGGCAGTAGCTCTGCACCCCCTTGGCGGCGAGTTCCTCGACCGCCTTGCGCGTATCGTGGCGCAGGTGTTGCGGATCGCGTTCGTCGATGTCGGCAGGTGCGCCATCGGTCACCAGGAGGATGAGCTTGCGCCGTTCGGGTTGTTTCAGGAGGCCCGCCCCGGCATGGCGCAGGGCGGCGCCCATACGGGTCGAGAGGCCGCCTTTCATACCGTCGAGCCGGGCCTTGGCCTCGGCATCGAAGGACTGACCGAAATCCTTGAACTTGAAATACTGCACGTCGTGGCGGCCATCGGAGGCAAAGCCATGCACGGCAAAGGGGTCGCCGATCCCCTCGATGGCGAGAGAGACCAGAGCCGCCGCTTCGCGGGTCAGTTCGAGGACGGTCTTGTCCGAGCCGTCCATCGTGTCGTTGGTGCTCTCCGAGAGGTCGAGAAGCACGGTCACGGCGAGGTCGCGGGAGTTGATGACGTTGCGCATGGTGATGCGGGGGTCGGGCTGGGCGCCCATGCGGATGGCGATCATGGCGTCGACGGCGGCGTTGATGTCGATCTCGTCGCCATCCTCCATGCCGCGCACGCGCTGGACTCCTGCGGGCGAGAGCATGTCGATGATCTGGCGGATGCGGCTTGCGATGGGTTTATGTTCAAGGAGGATATCGTCGACCGTGCCGGGATTGCCCTTGGGGACGCGGCGCTCGTAGACCGTGGCCCAGTCGGGACGGAAGAGCTGCACCTGGTGGTCCCATTCGTGGTAGTGATGGGGGGGCGAGATCGGTTCCTTGCCCCACATCTCGTTGAAGGAGGTGGTGGCCTCGCCGGCGTCCTCGTAGGGGCGGAATTCATCTTTGCAGACCCAGATTTCCTGCGCGTCGTCGCCGGCGAGTTCGGCGTCGACCTCGTGGGCCATTTCCATGACCGAGACGTATTTGCGGGTCTGGCGTTGCGAGGCGGGGGTGTGGCCGCCCGAAGCGTCCCAGTCGATCTCCTCGTAGAGCCAGATCAGGCGGTTGTCGTCTCGGTAGGGGATGCGCAGGGATTGCAGGATACGCAGGGAGGGGACGTCGCGGCGGGCGGCGAAGAGGTGGTAAAGCTCGAGGCCGAGGTGCCAGGAGAACATGTTTTCCGCCTTGTTAGGCTCTATTTCGGCATGGAACCTGTCGGCCAGCGCGTCGAGGTCAGCATCGCCGGTGGCAAAGCCCGGATCGTTGAGGCGGCGGGCGAACTTTTCGAGGGCGAGGACGGTCGGGTGTTCGGGGGGTGTTGGATATTCGAGCGCGAGCAGGCGGCCCCAGAGCTTGGCGAGGCCGGGGAAATCGCGGGCGGCGAGGTATTCGACGCGGGCGTCCTCGATCAGGCCGATGAAGACCATCTGCGCCTGTGAGAGTTCCTCGCCGGAGATCGCGGCGGTGGTGTAGTGGATATGCGCCGCCTGATGGGCGCCCATCGCGCGGTAGAGTTCCACGCCGGTCAGGCCGTCGATATCGTCCACGGCGTCCGGCAGGTGCATCACATGGGCGTCGATATAGGGGCGGAAGCCTTCGTAATCGGCGGCGGTCGGGCGGAGGAAGAAATCCCGCCCCCAGAGTGCGCGGAGGTAGAAGTTCAGCTTGCGCTGGGTGTCGATGAAGAGCGTGCCGCGCCGTTCCTGTTGCAGGACTTTGCGCGAATCGGGGCTTTTGAGGGCGAAATACTCGGCCAGCCGGGGCAGGTCACGGCGGTAGGCCTCGGCGCCGTAATTGGCCCAGCGGCGCAGGCCGGAGAGGGTCAGCTTGCTGAGAAGCTCGTCGATGACGCCGAGCATGGGGCGCAGGCCGCGCGCGGATTTGGCGGAGAGCTGGTGGATGAGGTTGAGGTAGCCGCGCAGCAGATCGGCATCGCCAAGGCGGCGGGCGGCGGTTGGCAGCGAGGCAAAGAGAAGCGCGATGACCTCGCCCGAGGTCATGGAGGAGAGCTTCATCGCCGCGCCGAGGCAATCGCGGATCACGTCCTCGCCGCATTCCTTGACGACGGCGGGCATGTTTTCGAGCCAGGCCAGCACGAGATCGTGCCCGCGCCCGAGTTTGCACAGGCCCTTGGCGCCTTCCATGTAGTCGGCGAGCCCCTGCGCAGACATGACGCGGGCGGCGTCGTGGAACGTCGCCTCGAGCGTGTCGAATATCTCGGGCGGGGCCGATGCGAAACAGTCGCGGTAGTCTTCGAGGTTGATGGTCATGGCCCCTGTCTCCGATCTTAGACGAAGAAGGTTTCCACGGCGGCCTGGAGCGTCTGACGCATGTCGGGATCGTCCGTGAGTGGTGTCACGAGGGTCATCAGGCAGGCGGCATTGGGATCGACGCCTTCGGCGATCATCTGGCCCGCATAGACAAGCAGGCGGGTCGATATGCCCTCGTCGAGGCCGTGGCCCTTGAGGTTGCGGGTGCGGTGGGCGACCTGCACGAGCTTGTCCGCCGTCTCGGCGTCGACGCCGGTTTCGCGGGCGACGATCTCGGCCTCGATCGTGGCCTCGGGGTAGTCGAAATCAAGCGCGGCGAAGCGTTGCTTGGTCGACTGCTTGAGGTCTTTCATCAGCGATTGGTAGCCGGGGTTGTAGGAGATCACGAGTTGGAAATCGGGGTGGGCGGTGATGAGTTCGCCCTTCTTGTCGAGGGGAAGCTGGCGGCGGTGGTCGGTCAGCGGATGGATGACGACCGTTGTATCCTGCCGGGCCTCGACGATCTCGTCGAGGTAGCAGATTGCGCCGATGCGAGCGGCGGTCGTCAGCGGGCCGTCCTGCCACTTGGTGCCGTCCTTGTCGAGGAGGAAGCGGCCCACGAGGTCGGAGGCGGTCATGTCCTCGTTGCAGGCGACGGTAATGAGGGGGCGGCCCAGTTTCCAGGCCATGTATTCCACGAAACGGGATTTTCCGCAGCCCGTCGGCCCCTTGAGCATGACGGGCATCCGGCGGGCATAGGCGGCCTTGTAAAGGGCGTCCTCGCCGGTGCTGACGCGGTAGAAGGGTTCCTTGGTGACTTTGAACTGGTCGATGTCATGCGCGGTCATGGGAGGCTCCCTTTGCAAGGCGTGGGGGTGCCGCGGCCAGGCTGGAGGCAGGCCGCGGCGGGCACGGTTCGATCAGACGGGGTTGCCGCGATAGATAACCATCTCGGCGCCCTTGGACTGGGCGTAGTTGTCATAGCCGACGAGGCGCACGTGATTGTCGGGGTGTGCCTTGTGGCAGGCCTCGGCCTCGCCAAGGATACGGTCGACATCGGTCTCGCCGAACATCGGCAGTTTCCACATGTACCAGTAGCTGCTTGTGGCGTTTTCCGGTTCGGTGTGTTCGATAGCCGGGTTCCAGCCCTTGGAGACGATGTATTCGACCTGTTTGCGGGTCTGTTCGGTGGTCATCTCGGGCAAGTAGGAGAAGGTTTCGAACTTGCGGCTCGTGACGTCGGAAAGCGACGATTTGTAGTCCTGCATGTCAGACATGGGGGTTCCTTTCTGGTGTCGTGGTCCGGCCCCGGCGGCACGTCCTTGCCTGCCGGGAGCGGAGGGTCAGGTCAGATCAGCGATGCTGGACATCGAGCTTGTCGACGGTGTCGAACTCGAACTTGATCTCTTTCCAGGTTTCCATCGCGGTGGCGAGTTCGGGCGAGGATTTGGCGGCATTGGTCAGGATGTCCTTGCCTTCCTTCTCGAGCTCGCGGCCCTCGTTGCGGGCCTGAACGCAGGCTTCGAGCGCGACGCGGTTGGCCGCGGCCCCGGCCGCATTGCCCCAGGGATGGCCGAGCGTGCCGCCGCCGAATTGCAGGACCGAGTCATCCCCGAAGATCGAGACGAGGGCGGGCATGTGCCAGACGTGGATGCCGCCCGACGCAACCGGGAAGACGCCCGGCATGGAGCCCCAGTCCTGATCGAACATGATCCCGCGCGAGCGGTCTTCCTTGATGTAGCTGTCGCGCATCGTGTCGATCCAGCCGAGGGTCGCCTCGCGGTCGCCTTCGAGCTTGCCCACGACGGTGCCGGAATGCAGGTGATCGCCGCCCGAGAGGCGCAGCATCTTGGTCAGCACGCGGAAGTGGATGCCGTGGTTGGGGTTGCGGTCGATCACGGCGTGCATGGCGCGGTGGATGTGCAGGAGCATGCCGTTTTCACGGCACCAGTTGGCAAGGCCGGTATTGGCGGTAAAGCCGGCGGTCAGGTAGTCATGCATGATGATCGGCGCGCCAAGCTCCTTGGCATATTCGGCGCGTTTATACATCTCTTCCGGAGTCGGCGCGGTGACGTTCAGGTAAGAGCCTTTCTTCTCGCCAGTTTCGGCCTCGGCCTTCTGAATCGCCTCCATCACGTAGTCGTAACGGTCGCGCCAGCGCATGAAGGGCTGGGAGTTGACGTTCTCGTCGTCCTTGGCGAAGTCGAGGCCGCCGCGCAGCACTTCGTAGACGGCACGTCCATAGTTCTTGGCCGAAAGGCCGAGCTTGGGCTTGATCGTGCAGCCGAGCATCGGGCGGCCATACTTGTTGAGCTTGTCGCGCTCGACCTGGATGCCGTTCGGGGGACCGCCACATGTTTTGACATAGGCGATGGGCACGCGCACGTCTTCGAGGCGCAGGGCGCGCACGGCCTTGAAGCCGAAGACGTTGCCGACCAGCGAGGTCAGGATGTTGACGACCGAGCCTTCTTCGAAAAGGTCGATGGGATAGGCGATGAAGGCGTAGAAGGCCTCGTCATTGCCGGGCACGTCCTCGATCGCGTAGGCGCGGCCCTTGTAATAGTCGAGGTCGGTCAGAAGGTCGGTCCAGACCGTTGTCCATGTGCCGGTCGAGGATTCGGCGGCGACGGCGGCGGCGGCTTCTTCGCGCGGCACGCCGTCCTGCGGGATCACCTTGAAACAGGCGAGGAAGTCGGTCGCCAGCGGGGTATAGTCCGGCATCCAGTAGGTTTCGCGGTAATCTTTCACACCGGCGTTGTAGGTCTTGTTCTGGTCTTTGGGCATCTGAGGCTCCTCCCAATGGTCGCGCTTCGGGATCGAGTCTTAGGGAGGGGCTTAAATAAATAACACTAGATTGTTTTGATGTAATGCATAGAGTAATTTCTATGAATAGGATCATACCCCCCACGGTTCAGCAATTGCGCCTGTTCGAGGCGGTGGCGCGGCATGGGTCGATCACGCGGGCGGCGGTGGAGGTCAATCTCACGCAACCGACGGTGTCGATGCAGGTCAAGGCGCTTGAGGAGAAGGTCGGCATGGCGCTCACCGAGCAGGTGGGCAAGGGGTTGCACCTGACCCATGCGGGCGAGGAGGTTGCCGCGACGGCGCGGGATGTGCTGGGCCGGTTGTCGGATATGGAGGCGGCGCTTTCGGATATGCGCAGCGAGGTGGCGGGGCCGGTGTCCGTCGCCGTGGTGTCGACGGCGCGCTATTTCCTGCCGCAGCTTCTGGGCCGGTTCAAGCGCGCCTATCCCAAGGTCGAACCGCGGCTTCAGATCACCAACCGCAAAAACATACTTGAGCGTATGGTTGGGAACCGCGATGATCTTTACATCATGGGGCAACCGCCGGAAGAGCACGAGGTCATTGCGGAGCCGTTTCGCGAGAATATCATCGTGCCGGTGGCGTGGCCGCATCATCCGCTTGTCGGGGAGGCGGGGATTTCCCTTGCGCGGATCGCCGGGGAAAACGTGATCCGGCGCGAACCGGGGTCGGGCACGCGCAAGGCGGTGGAGCGACAGTTCCAGGCGCAGGGGTTGAACCTTGGGACACATATGGAATTCGACGATAGCGAGGCGATCAAGCAAGGGGTGATCTCGGGGCTGGGAATCGCGTTCTTGTCGATGCACGCGATGCGGCTTGAACTGGCCTCGGGAGAAATCGCGGTTCTTGACGTCGAGGGCTTCCCCTTGCGGCGCCGTTGGTACGCGGCGCATCGCAAGGAAAGGCGGCTCACGGTCGCGGCGCGCACATTCCTTGAATATCTGTTGCAGGACAGTGACTTGGGCCGAGAGGTCCGCCTGCCATAACCGCGTTTTCTGCGGCTGCGAAAGGGCGATGACGTGGCGTCATGGGGCTATGCGTATTTGACAGCATACCGCGTAGTATGTTTGCCTCGATCCAGATCAACGACTGCCGGGGGAGGAGTGCAGTGGTGTCGAATGTCGAACAGGGCAGAAAACCGGAGCGCTACGAGGAGATTCTCGGGGCGGCGGCAGAGTGTTTCTGCCAGCAGGGATTTGCCGCGACATCCATCGACGCCGTGGCGCGGTATCTTGGATCGACCAAGGGCCGCATCTACCATTACTTTCCGTCCAAGATGGACCTGTTCAATGCGGTGCGCGACCGGGGGATGGAACATTCCTTCGAGGCGATCCGCCCCGGATACGAGGCCAAGGCGAGCGCGGTGGAGCGGCTTGCGCTCATGGCCAACGGGCAGACCTATGCAATGATGGAACACAGCGCCTATATGCAGGTGCTCCTCGATGGGCTGCGCCAGCGCCGGTATGGTGCGACGACGGAGTTTCAGCGCAAGGCCATGCAGCGCCACCTAGAGCAGCGCGACGCTTTCGAGGCGCGGTATCTTGAGGTGCTGCGCCTTGCCGATGCAGAGGGTGCGCTGCGGGTCGGGGATATTCGCGTGGTGTCGCGCAGTTTCTTTGCCGCCGTGAACGGGCCGGTCTTCTGGTACGTGCGGCGCGACGGCGACGGGCCAGAGAAGTTCCAGCGTATCGCCGATGAGATCACGCAATTTTCCATGCAGGGATTGGGCGTCGACTGGACGCCGGAGCGCACCAAGGCCCTGCGCCGATTGAAAGAACCTGTCCATGCCTGAAATGTCTGACCTGCCGCAAACCATGATCGCTGTCCTGCAAACGGGCGATGGGTATTCCGGGAAATCGGAAGGGCCACAGATCGACGACGCCGCGGCATACCTTGAATTGGCGGAGATCGCGGTGCCCAAGCCGGGCAAGGGGCAGGTGACAATACGGTTGCGTATGTCTTCGGTGAACCCGTCGGATTTGCATTTCATCAAGGGCGAATACGGACAGCCGCGCGTCAAGGGCACGCCGGCGGGGTTCGAGGGGTGCGGCGATGTCGTGGCGGCGGGCGAGGGTGCGGAAGGCCTTGTCGGCCAGCGCGTCGCCTTTGTCGTGGCAATGGGCGGATCGGGTGCGTGGGCGGAATATGCGCTGACGGATGCGATCAACTGCGTGCCTCTGCGCCCGGACCTGCGTGACGAGGATGGTGCGGCGCAGATCGTCAACCCGATGACCGCCATGGCGATGGTCGATATCGCGAAACAGGCGGGCGAGTCCTTCGTGGTCTCGGCCGCGTCGAGCCAGCTTGGCAAGCTCATGGTCTCGCTCGGGCGTGACATGGGGCTCAAGCCCATCGCCCTTGTGCGGCGCGAGGAGGCGGTGACGATCCTCAAGGAGAAGGGCGCGGAAGAGGTCTTCGTGACCTCGGACCCGGACCTGTCCGCGAAATTCGCGGCGGCGAGCAAGGCGCTCAAGCCGCGGGTGTTCCTTGATGCGGTGTCGAACCAGCTCTCGGAGCAGATTTTCGTGGCGATGCCGAACGGGGCGCGTTGGATCAGCTATGGCAAGCTCGATCCGGAGCTGCCGCAGCTCACCCAGATGGGGCAGCTCATCTTCATGGGAAAACGAATCGAGGGCTTCTGGCTCACGTCATGGATGCGCGCGACACCGCCGCAAGATCAGATGCGCGTGATCGGGGAAGTGCAGGCGCGGTTTGCCGATGGGCGCTGGCGCACGGATGTTTCGAGCCATCTTGGGCTTCGTGACGTAGTGTCACAACTCGCAGGGGCTTTGAAAAATACGGACGGTAAGGTGATGATCTCACCATAACGCATGGAGGGACCGACTCGGGGAGGGGTCGGCCTACATGATTTGCAGCCGGGATAACCCGGCGCAGGGAGGAAAAATTGGATACTCTACAGCTCTTGATTAGCGGGCTGGCGAATGGCTGTGTATACGGCCTGATCGCCCTTGGCTTCGTTTTGATCTACAAGGCGACCGAGGCCGTGAATTTTGCCCAGGGCGATTTCATGATGCTCGGCGCCTTCGTGACCATTGGCCTGACCAACGCGGAATACATGGGATTGCCGTTCTGGGTCGCGGTGCCGATCTCGATCGTCATCATGGCGCTTCTCGGCTACCTGCTCGACCGGTTGGTGATCCGCAAGATGTTTGGCGAGAGCCAGACAGCGGTTGTCATCCTGACCATCGCGCTCGGCTTCGTGATCCGGTTCGTCGCCGGGGTGATCTGGGGCCATGAGCCGCAATCGCTCCAGAACCCGTTCGCGGGCAAGGAGATTGCCTTTGGCGGGCTGGTCCTCGGGATGGAGGACGTGGCGGTCATCGTGGTGACGATCCTTCTGACCTGGGGCCTCTACGAGTTTTTCAACCGCACCAAGCTCGGCCTTGCGATGCAGGGCGCGTCGCAGAACCAGTTGGCGGCCTATTACATGGGCGTGCCGGTCAAGCGGGTGCAGGGGTTCATCTGGGCCCTGGCGGGGGGCGTTGCCTGTATCGCGGGCGTCCTGTTCGCCGCGAAAGGTGCGGTGGACCCAAATACCGGGCTTCTCGGGATCAAGGCCTTTGCGGCAGCCGTGATCGGCGGGTTCGGAAGCCTTCCGGGTGCCCTGGCCGGTGGGCTTATCGTTGGCGTGATCGAACCGTTCGCGGCGCGGTATATCGCGGCGGGCTACAGCCAGATCGCGCCTTATGCGCTCTTGCTGGCGGTGCTTATCTTCCGTCCCCACGGCCTGTTCAGCCAAGTGCGTGTGAAGAAGGTGTAAGGCGATGCGGATCATTTTCAAAACCGACTACATGCAGGATCTGCGCCCGTGGAAAGACGGGTATCAACTCTCGCTCTACCTTATCCTGATCGCGGTTGCCGTGGCGGCGCCGTTCCTGATCGACGTGTTCTTCCTCGGGGAGTTGACCAACGTCATGATCTGGGCGCTTGCGGGGCTGGGGCTCATGGTGCTGACCGGGCATACCGGACAGGCGAGCCTTGGGCACGCGGCGTTCCTGGCGATGGGGTGTTATGCCAATATCATCCTGATCGAAGCCGGGGTGCCGTTCATGATCGCCTTCCCGCTGGCGGGGATCATCACCGGGATCGTGGGCATGATCGTGGCCATTCCGGCGCTGCGGCTGCACGGGATTTACCTTGCGATTGCGACGCTGGCGATGTCGATCCTTGTCGATGACATCATTGTTCTGACCGAGCCATGGACGGGCGGCGTTGGCGGCAAGTTCGCGCCGCCGGTCAATGTCTTCGGGGTCATGGTCGATCGCTGGGGCACGCCGGGCGCGTTCTACTACCTGACGCTTGGCGTCACGATCCTTGTCACGCTGGGCTATATCAACCTGTTGCGCGCGCCCTTGGGCCGCAGCTTCATCGCGGTGCGGGATTCGGAGGTTTCGGCGCAGGCGATGGGGATCGACGTGGCGCGCACCAAGGCGATTTCCTTTGGGGTTTCCTGTGCCATAACGGGGCTTGCCGGGGCGCTCATGGGGTTGTTTTCCGGGGCGTTCAACAACGAGACCTTCAGTGTCGTGATCTCGATCCAGCTCTTGATGATGATCGTCATCGGCGGGCTTGGGTCGATCCATGGCGCGTTCCTCGGGGCCATCGTCATCGGCTTCCTGCCGCAGTTCCTGTCGATTTCCAAGGAATGGGTCGGGGCGCTGTTCGGGGGCGGCAATGTCGCGATACCGGGGCTTGAGTTCGGCATTTTCGGGGTGATCCTGATCATGTTCATCCTGTTCGAGCCGATGGGCATCTACGGGCGCTGGCTCAAGATCCGCACGTGGTTCGAGCTTTTCCCGTTCTACCGAAAGGACATGTTCAAGCGCCAGAAATCCTACCTGAAGACGGAGCGTCTGAGATGAGCCTTCTTGAACTGGAAAACGTGACGCTGAAATTCGGCGGTCTTACCGCGGTCGATAACCTGAGCTTCTCTGTCGAGGAAGGCGAGGTGTTTGCCATCGTCGGGCCGAACGGGGCGGGGAAATCGACTGTCTTCAACCTCATTTCGCGGTTCTATACGCCGGTGAATGGAAATATCCGGTTCGACGGCCATGACCTGCTCAAGGAGAAATCCTCGGACGTGGCAAGCCATGGCGTGGCGCGGACGTTCCAGAACATCGAACTGTTCGAACATGCGACCGTGTTGGAAAACCTGCTTGTCGGGCGGCATCGCCACCGGCAGAGCAATTTCCTGACCGAGCTGTTCTTCACGCCCTCGGTGCGCAAGCAGGAATTGCAGAGCCGCCATTTCGTCGAGGAGATCATCGACTTCCTCGACCTTCAGGCCTACCGCGAAAAACGGATTGCGGGCCTGCCCTACGGGGTGCGCAAGGTCGTGGAAGTGGCACGTGCCCTGGCGACCGATCCGAAACTTCTTCTTCTGGACGAACCGGCCTCGGGGCTTTCGGTCGAGGAGACGACGGACATGCGTTGGTGGATCGACGATATCCGCCGCCAGATGGGGATCACCGTACTGATGGTGGAACATGACATGGGGCTGGTGTCCGGGGTGTCGGACCGTGTGCTTGCCATGGCGGACGGGGCGCGGCTTGCGCTCGGGACGCCCTCGGAAGTCCAATCCGACCCGGCCGTGATCGAAGCATATCTGGGGAAAGCGTCATGAGTGAACCGATCCTGAAAATCCGCAATGTCGAGAGCTTTTACGGACCGATCATGGCGATCCGGGGCGTGTCGCTTGACGTGCATCCGGGGCGTATCGTGTCGATCCTCGGGGCGAATGGCGCGGGCAAGACGACGTTGATGAAAACCGTTTCCGGCGTCATGGACCCGGAAAAGGGCAAGGTGATCTTCGAGGGCCGCGAGATCCAGGGGCAAGAGCCGCACAAGATCGTGCATGAGGGTGTCGTGCATGTGCCCGAGGGCCGCGAGGTCTTTCCGCTTTTGACGGTCGATGAGAACCTCAGCCTTGGGGCCTATACGCGCCATGACAAGGCCGGGATCGAGGAGGACCGCGAAATGGTCTTCAGCTATTTCCCGATCCTCAAGGAGCGTCGCAACCAGGAGGCAGGCACGCTTTCGGGCGGTCAGCAGCAGATGCTCGCCATCGGACGTGGCCTCATGGGGCGGCCCAAGGTCATGCTTCTGGACGAGCCGTCGCTCGGCCTGTCGCCGCTTCTGGTGCAGGAGATTTTCGAAATCCTCAAGCGGCTCAACCAAGAGCGGCAGATGACCATGATGCTTGTCGAGCAGAATGCCAGCGCGGCGCTCAACCTCGCGCATGATGGTTACGTGATGGAGGTGGGCCGGATCGTCATGGACGGCACGGCAGAGGAATTGCTCAAATCCGAGGACATCCAGAACTTTTACCTGGGTGTGCAGGAGGAAGGCCCGCGCGAACAGCGCCGTTGGAAGCGCAGAAAGACGTGGAGGTAAGCATGTTGGATTCGGCGACACATCTCGAACAGACGACGATCAACGGGGTCCGGTTCAACGCACAAGCCGGGCAGCGCCCGGTGCATGTCGATGGCTGCACCACGATCCCGCAGCTTTTCCGGTATCGGTGCCAGACGCTCAAGGACCGCACCGCGCATCGCGAGAAAGACCTCGGAATCTGGAAACCCTATACATGGACCGACTATTGGAACCATGCGTTGTGGATCGGCATGGCGCTGCGCAAGCTTGGCCTCAAGCGCGGCGAGGCGGTGTCGATCCTGTCGGAGGACCGCAAGGAATGGGCCTATTTCGATATGGGTATCCAGGCCGTCGGGGGGATTGCCTCGGGCATCTACACCACGGATTCCGCCAAGCAGCTTGCCTATCTCGTCAATAACAGCGACAGCCGGTTCCTCATCGTCGAGGACGAAGAACAGCTCGACAAGTATCTTCAGATCGAAGACGAGGTGCCGGGGCTTCTCAACGTCATCATCCTTGAGGATGAGGGGCTGCACGATCTTGAGCATCATCGCTGCATGATGATCGGCGACCTTTACGAGATCGGCAAGAAAGCGGCGGCGGAAGCGCCGGATGTCTTCGAGGCCGAGATCGACAAGGCCGAGCCGCAGGACACCGCGATCCTTGTCTATACGTCGGGGACGACGGGGATGCCCAAGGGCGCGATGATCTCGAACGAGAATATCATGGCGGCGATCGAGGCGGGCGCGCGACGCTTGTCGGTTCTTGAAACCGACCGGCAGCTCTGTTTCCTGCCGCTCTGCCATATCCTTGAGCGTGACGTGTCGATCTATTTCCCGCTGGCGGGCAAATGTGTCGTCAATTTCGCGGAAAGCCCGGAGACGGTTTTCAACAACCTCCAGGAAGTCTCGCCCAACACGTTCACGGCGGTGCCGCGGGTGTGGGAAAAGATCTATTCGCAGGTTCTTATCCTTGCGCAAGAGGCGACTCCGCTGGGACGCTGGGCCTATCACCAGGCGATCAAGGCCGGGATGAAACGGGCCGCCTACATGGTCGAGAACAAGCCGGTGCCGGCGATGGTCACCGCGCAATACAAGATCTGGGATCGTCTTGTGCTTCGGAACCTGCGACGGATGCTCGGGCTTGACCGGATGCGCCGGGGCGGCACGGGGGCGGCGCCGATTTCGCCGGAACTGCTCAAGTGGTTCTGGGCGATCGGTGTGCCGCTGGTCGAGGGCTATGGCATGACCGAGACCTCGGGCCTTGCGACGATCAACACCCGCGGCGACAACCGGATCGGCACCATCGGCACGCCCATTCCGGGCTACCAGGTGCGCATTGCCGAGGATGGCGAGATCCAGACCAAGGGGCTCAACAATTTCCAGGGCTATTGGCGCAACAACGAGAAAACCGCCGAGACCTTTACCGCCGATGGCTGGCTGCGCACGGGCGATGTGGGGCGGATGGACGAGGATGGTTACGTGACCATCACGGGCCGCCTCAAGGACATCATCATCACGGCAGGCGGCAAGAACATCACCCCGGCGGAAATCGAGAGCCGGTTGAAGTTCTCGCATTATATCTCGGATGCGGTCATCATCGGGGACCGGAGAAAATATCTCACGGCGCTCATTATGATTGATCAGGAGAACGTCGAGAAATACGCTCAGGACAATAAGGTGCCGTTCTCGAACTTTGCGTCGCTCTGTGCCGCGAAGGAGGTCAAGGACCTTATCAAGGGAGAGGTCGACGCGGTGAACAAGGAGTTTGCCCGCGTCGAACAGATCAAGGACTTCCGCCTCATCGACGTGTTGTTGACGGCGGAAGATGAAGAGCTCACCGCGACGATGAAGCTCAAGCGCAGCTATGTTGAGAAGGCGCACGCTCATCTGATCGAGGAGATGTACTAGGACGACACGCGAACTACTTTTACCAACGGGAGGAGAACCATGAAACATTTGGTAAAGAAACTGTCGCTTGCTGCGGGTCTGACCGCCGCCGCGACCATGGCCTCGGCGCAAGCCCAGGGCGTTACGGATGACGAGATCGTCATCGGCTCGGTCAATGACCTGTCGGGCATTTTTGCCGCTGTCGGCGTGCCCGCGGTGAAGGGCGCGAATGTCTATTTCGACAAGCTGAACGCCGAAGGCGGCGTGCATGGCCGCCAGATCCGGTTCGTTGTGGAGGACAACGGATACCAAATGCCGCGCGCGATGCAGGGCTACAACAAGCTTCTGAACCGCGACAAGGTTTTCGCCATGCTTCTGAGCCTTGGCACGCCGATGAACATGGCGGGGTTCAAGCTTCTTGATCCCAAGGGCATTCCGAATATCGGCCCGCTCACCGCAGCGCGCCAGATGCTCCAAGAGCCGATGAAGAACAAGTTTACCTCGTTCTCGACCTATTATGACCAAGCGCGGGTCGGGGTGAAATACCTTGCCGAGGAATTCGACGGTCAGGAAGTCTGTTCGATGTATCTTCCGACGGATTTCGGCCATGAGATCGTCGAAGGCACCAAGGCCGGTGCGGAAGAGGCGGGCATCACCTATGCCGCCGAAACTTCGCACAAGCCGGACGAGACGGATTTCGTCGGCTCGCTGTCCAAGCTCAAGGAAGAGGGCTGTGACATCGTCACCATGGCCGTGGGTGTGCGCCAGGCGATCACCATCGTCGGCACCGCCAAGAAGATGGGTCTTGCGGACATGAAGTTCCTCGGCACCTCGGCAAGCTTTCTCACCGTTGTGGCCAAGGTTCCGGGCGGTGTGACCGAAGGGTTCTATGCGGCGGCAAGCTGGCAGGATCTCTGGGCGCGTGCGGATGAGCCGGCCCCGAAAGCCTTTATCGAGGAATACAAGGCCGCGACGGGCGAAGACCCGGTTGGCTTCTCGATGCTCGGCTATGCGGCGGCACAGATGACCCATATGGCGCTTGAGAAAGCCGGTCGGGATGTGACGCAAGAAAGCTTTATCGCCGCGATGGAGACGCTTGAATACCAGGACGATCTTGTCGGCAACTACATGACCTTCGGCCCCGATGACCACCAGGGCGCGGATTCGGTCTATGTCAGCATTGTCGAGAACGGCAACTGGAAAAAGGTCCACGAAGAATAAGGACCAATGGAAGGGCGCCTGCCGGTGTGGGCGCCCTTTGACTTTCTATCAGGTGACATCATGAGCGATTTGCAGGAATTTCGCGCCTCGACACGGGCGTGGCTGGAGGAGAATTGTCCGCAGGAAATGCGCCAACCGATGAGCGAGGCGGATGTCTGCTGGGGCGGGCGGAACTGGGTGTTCCAGAGCGAGGCGCAGCGCATCTGGCTCGAGCGGATGGCGGCGCGCGGCTGGACCGTGCCGACATGGCCCGAGGCCTATGGTGGCGGCGGATTGTCCGGCGACGAGGATCGCATCCTGCGCGAAGAGATGCAGCGCATCAACGCCCGGCCCCCCTTGCAGAGTTTCGGCATCTGGATGCTGGGTCCGGCGCTCCTGCAGTTTGGCTCGGAAGAGCAGAAACGCCATTACCTGCCACAGATTGCGCGCGGCGAGGTTCGCTGGTGCCAGGGCTATTCCGAGCCGGGCGCGGGATCGGACCTTGCGGGGGTGCAGACCAAGGGCGTCGACATGGGCGCGTATTTCGAGGTCACCGGCCAGAAGATATGGACCTCTTACGCGGATCAGGCGGATTGGATTTTCTGCCTCGTGCGCACCGAGCCGGAGGCGCCCAAGCACAAGGGGATTTCCTTCCTCCTGTTCGACATGGCGAGCGAAGGCGTTTCGACAAAGCCAATCAAGTTGATCTCGGGCGCGTCGCCCTTCTGCGAGACCTTCTTTGACGGGGTGAAAGTGCCGAAAGAGCAGATCGTGGGCGAGCGCGGCAAGGGTTGGACCATCGCGAAATACCTTTTGACCCATGAGCGCGAGATGATCGGATCGACCGACTCGGCGCTGTTCCGGTCGGAGAGCGTTGTCGATGCGGCACGCGCGGCGGTGGGGCTTGATGGCGAGGGGCGTCTGGCCGATCCGATGCTGCGTGCGAAGATCGGCGATTTCCTGGTCGAGGAGATGGCGTTCAAGGCCGAACTGGCCCGCGCCAAGACATGGGCGCGGGCCGGAAACCAGATCGGGGTTGAATCCGCGACGCTCAAATATACCGGCACGGAACTCAACAAGCGGCGCCAGGAGATCAACATGGACTCGGGCGGGTTCGACGCGCTCGAATGGGATTTCGCGAACGCGCAAAGCAACGAGAAGGCCTCGCTCTGGCTTCGGTCCAAGGCGAATTCGATCGAGGGGGGCACGTCCGAAGTGATGCTGTCGATCCTCTCCAAAGCGGTTCTGGAACTGGGGTAGGCGCGATGCAGGTTTTCACGGAAGAACAGGTCATGATCCGCGATATGGCGGCCGGGTTCCTCGAAGAGAAAGCCCCGGTCTCGGCCCTGCGCGCGTTGCGCGACGAGGGTGCGGCGCTTGGCTATGACAAGGGTCTCATGGGCGAGATGGCCGGGATGGGCTGGTTCGGGATGCTCATCGGTGAAGAGGCCGGGGGCGTCGATATGGGCGCGATGGCGGCGGGGCTTGTGGCCGAGGAAATGGGCCGGAGGCTCACCGCGTCGCCGTTCCTGTCCTCGGGTGTCCTTTCGGCGGCGGCACTCAGCGCGGCGGGCGAAGGCGACTGGGCCGCGAAGATCGCCTCGGGCGAGGCGGTGGTGGCCTTTGCGGCGGATGAATACGGCAAGCACGAGGCCGGGCCGATCACGACGCGGGCCGAAGCGTCTGGCAACGGGTTTGTCCTTAACGGGGCGAAACGGTTCGTGTCGGACGCGGTTGGCGCGGATCGCGTCATCGTGCCGGCGATGACGGATGAGGGGCTCGGGCTTTTCCTTGTCGACCCAAGCCAGGAGGGCGTCACGACGCGGGCCTTTGCCACGGTCGATAGCCGCAATGCCGCGGACCTGAGTTTTGACGATGTGCAGCTTGACGGCGCGGCGCGGATCGCCAGCGGCGAGGGCGCAGAGGCGGCCATGGCCAAGGCCTTGCGCACCGGGCGCGCGGTTGCGGCGGCGGAGTTGTGCGGCGTGGCCAAGGAAGCGTCGGAACGCACGGTCGCCTATCTCAAGGAGCGCAAGCAGTTCGGCATCACCATCGCGAGCTTCCAGGCGCTGCAACATCGGGCCGCCGATCTTTATACGCAGATTCAGACCACCGAGGCGGTTGTCGCGGCGGCGCTCGCGGCGATTGATGCGGGCGAGGAGGAGGCCGAGACCTTGTCGCGGGTGGCCAAGGCCAAGGCGAACAAGACGGCCTCTCTCGCCGTGCGCGAAGCGGTTCAGATGCATGGCGGGATCGGCATGACCGATGCGCTCGACATCGGGCTATTCATGAAGAAGGCGCGTGCCAGCATCGAATACCTGGGCGATAGCGCCTGTCACGCGGATTGGCTCTTGCGGGAGGCCGGACTTTAGGGGGGAGACGATCATGGGCGAGGTTCAGGAACATCACCGGGGCTGTAATATCTGCGAGGCGATGTGCGGTCTCGTGATCCGGCATGACGGTGAGCAGGTCTTGTCGATCAAGCCGGACCCGGAGGACCCGCTTTCGCGCGGTCATATCTGTCCCAAGGCGGTCGCGCTTCAGGATTTCCGCACCGATCCCGACCGGATCACGCGGCCCTTGAAGAAGGTTGATGGCGCGTTTGTCGAGATCGGATGGGAAGAGGCGTTCGACTATGCCGCCGAACGGCTGCGTATGGTGCAGGCGCAGCATGGCAAGGACGGGGTTGGCGTTTATCTCGGCAATCCCAACGCGCATAAGTTTGGCAACCTGATGAACATTCCGGGGCTGGTTCGGGCGTTGGGGACGACGAACCGCTATTCCTCGGCCACGGCGGACCAGATCCCGCATCACGTCGCGTCGATCCATATGCTTGGGCATCCGATGTTGATCCCGGTGCCGGATGTGGAGCGCACCGAGTTCATGCTCATCCTCGGCGGTAATCCGATCGTGTCGAACGGGTCGATGATGACCGCGCCGGGCTTTGGCAAGCGGATGGACGGGATCAAGGCGCGCGGCGGGCGGGTCGTGGTGATTGATCCGCGCCGGACGGAAACGGCGGAGAGGGCGGGCGAGCATCATTTCATCCGCCCCGAGACGGATGCGTTCCTGTTGCTTGCGTTGATCCATGAGGTGTTCGCGCAGGGGCTTGAATCGCCTGCGGCTTTGCCGATCACGGGGATCGAAGCGCTGCGCGAGGCCGTGCGGCCTTTCACGGCGGCCTTGGCCGCGGAACGCACGGGGATCGCGGAGGAGGTCATCCGGGGCCTCGCGCGGGATTTCGCGAGTGCGCCCTCGGCGGTGTGCTATGCGCGGATGGGCGCCTCGACCCAGAGTTTCGGGAGCCTGTGCCAATGGGCCAGTAACGCGCTGAATATCATCACCGGCAATTTCGACGCACCCGGCGGCGCGATGTTCACGACTCCCGCCTTGGATTACGTCGGCATGACCTCGCGCAAGGGCAAGGTGCGCAGCTACCCGGAGCGGCGCTCGCGCGTGTCGGGGATGCCGCTTTATAACGGGGAATACCCGGTCTCGGTCATGGCGGAAGAGATGGAGACGCCGGGGGAGGGGCAGATCAGGGCGCTTGTCACCATTGCGGGCAACCCGGTTCTGACCGCGCCGAACGGGCGGCGGATCGAGGCGGCGATGGAAAAGCTCGACTTCATGCTGTCGATCGACATCCATGTGAACGACACCACGCGGCATGCGGACCTGATCCTGCCCGGCACGGTCGCGCTTGAGGAAATCATGTATGACATGGTGTTCCACAGCTTTGCCGTGCGCAATACGGCGGGGTTCGCCGAGGCGCTTTTCGCGCCGCCGGAGGGCAACCCGCAGGAATGGGAGGTCATCGCGACGCTGGCGGCACGGATTGCCGGGACCAATGCGCCGATGCCGTCGCCAAGCCAGATGCTCGAAGGGCTTTTGCCGCGCGGGTTTCATGGCGCGCGCGTGAGCATCGGAGCGATGCTCGAAAGTGGCACGGCGTTGGACCTTGGGCCGTTGGTGCCCAATATCGCGGACAGGTTGGAGACGCCGACAGGGCAGATTGATCTCGCGCCGCAGGTGTTCCTTGACGATCTGCCGCGCCTGATGGCCTTTGCAGCGCAGGTGGATACCGAATTTCCGTTCCAGATGATCGGGCGGCGGCTTGTGCGCAGTCACAACAGCTGGACCCAGAATAGCGCGCGGCTCGTGAAGGGGCGCAATCGCGTGACGGTTCAGGTGCACCCCGATGACGCGGCGCGCATTGGCCTTGAAGAAGGCGGTGCGGCGCGCGTGGTGAGCCGGGTTGGCAGCGTCACCATGCCGGTCGAGATCAGCGACGAGATGGCGCCCGGCGTGGTGTCGATCCCGCAGGGCTGGGGCCAGAAGAATGGCCGGATACGGCAAGCGGCGGGCGTTGACACGGTGTCGATCAACGATCTGACGGATGATGCCCGGATTGACCCGATAAGCGGCAATGCCGCGTTCAATGGCGTGCCGGTTGCGCTCACTCCCGCGTAGGCGGCGCGCCGTGGACAGGGGGGGGCTGGCCCCCCTGTCCCGCTGGGTCAGGTCTTGAAGACGCGGTAGATCGCCGGAATCACAAGGACGGTGAGCAGCGTCGAGCTTAGCAGCCCGAACAGGAGCGAGATCGCGAGACCCTGGAAGATCGGGTCGGCAAGGATCACGAACGCGCCGATCATTGCCGCGATGGCCGTGAGGAGGATCGGTTTGAAGCGGATCGACCCGGCGGCGATGAGCGTATCGACAAGCGGGATATCGTCGCTGCCTTCGTGGCGGATGAAGTCCACGAGAAGGATCGAGTTGCGCACGATGATGCCCGCAAGGGCGATGAAGCCAATCATCGAGGTCGCCGAGAAGGGCGCGTTGAAGAGCCAATGGCCGCCGATGATCCCGAGGAATGTGAGTGGCACCGGCGTCAGGACGACGAGCGGCAGGCGGAACGATCCGAACTGCGCCACCACGAGGATATAGATGCCGAGCAGGGCCACGGCAAAGGCCGCGCCCATGTCGCGGAAGGTCACCCAGGTGACCTCCCATTCGCCATCCCAGAGGAGGGTGACTTGGGATTCATCTTCGGGCTGGCCATTGAGGGCGATCACGGGCTTGGTGCCTTCGGGCCAGTCCATCGCATCCAGCGCCTCGGCCACGGCGAGCATCCCGTAGAGCGGGGCTTCGAAATCGCCGGCAAGCTCGGCGGTGACCATCTCGGCGGCGCGGCCATTGTGACGGAACACCGGGAAGGAGGCGCGTTCTTCCTCGATGCGGACCACGTCGCCAAGTTCGACCACACCGCGCGCGCCGGGCAGGACATTGGCGGGGATCGGGGTCGACAGGAAGCGTTCGTCCACCACGCGCGCGGCCTTGTCGCGCTCGACCACGATGGGGATCGGGCGGCGACCGTCTTCGCGGTGCGAATAGCCCACGGTCGCGCCGCCGTTCAGGATGCCGATGGTCGAGAAGACATCCGACTCCTGCACGCCGAAGAATTCCATCTGGTCGGTGTCGAGGGAGACACGCAGCTTGCGGGCCTGTTCGCCAAAGCTGTCATCGACATCGACCACGTAGGGCACGCTCTCGAAGGCCTCGCGGATTTTCGCCGCCGCCGCGCGGCGGGTTTCTCCATCGGGGCCATAGACCTCGGCCAGAAGCGTGGCGATGACCGGCGGGCCGGGGGGCGGCTCAACCGTCTTGAGCGAGGTGCCGGGGGGCACGTCGAGCGCCGTGATCCGCTCACGGATTTCCAGGGCGATGTCGTGGCTGGTGCGGTCGCGATGATGTTTGGCGTCGAGGTTGATCTGCACGTCGCCAAGCTGTGGTTCCTCGCGCAGGTAATAGTGGCGCACGAGGCCGTTGAAATCGAAGGGTGCGGCAGTGCCGGCATAGGTTTGCGCCGAGATCACCTCGGGCATCTTGAGAACTTCGGCGGCCACGGCGCGGGCCACGGCATCGGTGTCTTCGACGGAGGCGCCTTCGGGCAGGTCGATGACCACCGACAGGGCGGACTTGTTGTCAAAGGGCAGAAGCTTGACCGTCACGTCCTTGGTATAGAAGGCGGCCATGGAGCCAAAGCTGAGCACGAAAGCGGCGAGGATGAACAGCCCGCTGCGCGCCTTGGTTTTCAAGAGCGGCACCGCAACGGCGCGGTAGAGACGCCCGAGGCGGCCGCCGTGATCGTCCTCACCGTGGCCATGCAGCGGGGCGTTGCCCGCGATCTTGAGCATCAGCCAGGGCGTGATGATGACCGCGACGAAGAAGGAAAAGATCATCGCCGCCGAGGCATTGGCCGGGATGGGCGACATGTATGGCCCCATGAGGCCCGACACGAAGAGCATCGGCAGAAGCGCGGCGACCACGGTCAGCGTGGCGACGATGGTCGGGTTGCCGACCTCGGCCACGGCGCGGATCGCCTTTTCGGCGCGGCTGCCTTCGCCCTTCATGCCCCAGTGGCGGGCGATGTTCTCGATCACAACGATGGCGTCATCGACAAGAATCCCGATCGAGAAGATCAGCGCAAAGAGCGAGACGCGGTTCAGCGTGTAGCCCATGATCCAGGCCGAAAACAGCGTCAGCAGGATGGTGACAGGGATCACCACCGCGACCACGATGCTCTCGCGCCAGCCGATGGCAAAGAGCACCAGCGCCACGATGGACACCGTCGCAAGGCCAAGGTGGAACAGGAGCTCATTGGCCTTTTCATTGGCGGTTTCGCCGTAATCGCGGGTGATCTCTATATGGACGCTATCGGGGATCAGCGTGGATTCGAGGCTCTGCACCCGGTGCAGGACTTCCTCGGCCACGATCACGGCATTGGCGCCGGCGCGCTTGGCCACGGCAAGGGTCACCGCGGGAGTGGCGCTGATGCGATCTCCTTCGCGGATGATGTTGGCGACGATGCTGTCGGAAGTGTCGGGAACATAGGAGACATCGGCCACGTCGCGCACATAGACGGGGCGCCCATCGCGCGCCGTCAGTAGCAGGTTGGCGATCTCGGAGGGGGCGGAAAGGGTCTTGCCCGCGACAAGGGCAATCTGGTCCCCACCATCGCGCACGAGGCCGGCGGGCATGGCCCGGTTCGCGCCTTCGACCTTGCCGGCAAGCTGTTGCAGGGTAATGCCGAACAGGGCGAGACGTTCGGGATCGGGGGCGATGCGAATCGCCTCGGGAGAATCGCCGACGATATAGGTCAGGCCCACATCCTGGATCTTGGCGACCTCGACCTGAAGCTCGCGGGCGATGCGGGTCAGGTCATTGGCCGTCATGGTGCCGCCCGCGTCTTCGGGGGTTAGGGTCAGCGAGACGATGGCCACATCGTCAATGCCGCGCCCGACGATCAGGGGATCGTCGATGCCGACCGGGATACGGTCCTTGTTGGCGCGGATTTTTTCATGCACGCGCAGGATCGCGGCGTCCGACGAGGTGCCGACAAGGAAGCGCGCGGTGACCATGGCGTAATCATCGCGGGTCGAGGAATAGACATGCTCGACCTCGTTGATGCCCTTGACGATGGTCTCCATCGGCTCGGTCACGAGCTTGATCGCATCCTCGGCCTTTAGGCCCGGTGCCTGGATATGGATATCCACGAGGGGCACCGAGATCTGGGGTTCTTCCTCGCGCGGCAGGCTCACCAACGCGACAAGCCCCACGGCCAGCGCCGCGAGGATCATCAGCGGCGTCAGGGGGGATTTGATGAAGGCGCGGGTCAGCGCCCCGGCAATGCCGAGGGGGCCGCTTTTCTTCTGGGGTTTCGCGCGATCGTCAGTCATGAGCCGGGTCCACGAGAGTTTCGCCGCCGGACAGGCCGCTCAGGATTTCCACAACGGCAATGCCATCGTGCATGGAGCGCGCGCCGGGGACGACCGTGCGCCGCACTGCCGTGCCCTCGACCGTCTGGACGGTCACGAAGTCGAGACCCATGTGCGTGGTCAGGGCGGTTTCGGGCACGATCACGGCCTCGCGCGTGCCGATGGGCAGACGCACGAGGACGCGGGCATTGACATAATCGCTATTGAGATCGGCGATTTCCACATCGGCAATCACGCGCCCGTTCTCGATGCTGGGATAGATCTTGGCGAGGCGGCCCGTGGTCTCGGAGCCGTTCTCCCCGACCATGATCTCGGCGCCTTCCTTGAGGCGGGAAGCGTGGCGTTCCGGCACGGCGAGGCGCAGGAAGAAGCCGCCGCCGCCGATCTGGGCAACGACTTCACCGGGCATGATGACGGTGCCGGAGGTGAGCGGCACGTCGAGCACCTTGCCCCCAAGTGGCGCGAGCACCGCGCCTTCGGCGGCGCGCTGTTCGACGACGCTTTTCTCGGCGAGTGTGGCGTCGATCTGGTTCTCGAGCACGTTCACCTGTGTGCGCAGCGCGTCGAGGCGCTGGGCCGTGGTCACGCCACGTTCGAGAAGGTCTTCGCCGCGCCTGAGTTCGGCGCGGGCGTTTTCGAGCTGAGAGCCGAGGGCATCGACCTGCGCCTGCACGGCGTCGAGTTGCAGGGCGAGCTTTTCGTCGCGGATCGTGGCGATCACGGTGTCTTTGGCGATTGTATCGCCCTCTTCGACCGTGATCTCGACCACGACGCCGCCAATCCGCGAGCGCGCCGGGATCATGTCGCGGGCCTCGACCCGCCCAAAGACGGATTTCCATTCCGTGAGCGTCACCGCCTGCGCCATGTCGGCAGCAAGGGATTGCGTCGCGGCGGACAGGGGCAGGGCGAGGGCAAGAAACACGCCAAGAATCGGGGGTCGCATGGTGGGAACTCCTCGGTCACCGGGTTTCGCCTTTATATGCAAAAAGCGGAATATGATGCAAGGGCTAGTTTGCATCGCTCGGACACCCCCGAGCCTACGCGTCGGACGCGCGCTTGTGAACGGATTTTTCGGGCACATCATTTCGCCTTCTCGCGGGGGAGTGGCTCTGCCATGATGCGGCGTGATGCGAGAAAGGACATGCCCCATGAAAGCCCTGAGCCCCGCCACGATCGCCAAGCCCTTTGCCGCCTACAGCCACGGTATCGAAACCGGGGCGACCCGGCTTGTCGTGACCAGCGGACAGCTTGCGGTGGACAGCGCAGGGAATGTGCCGGAGGGGGCCGAGGCGCAGGCCGATCTGTGCTTTGCCAATATCGACGCGATCCTTGCCGAAGGTGGGATGACGCGGGGCGATATCCTGCGGCTCAACGCCTATGTGACGGACCGGGCGCATATGGCGGGCTACATGGCCGCGCGGGATCGGTTCACGACGGGGCTTGTGGTCTTGCCGGCCTCGACCCTTGTCATCGTCAGCGGCTTTACCCGGCCTGAATTCCTTGTCGAGATCGAGGCAATTGCGGCGGCGTCGTAGTTTTTCTGCGCCCGCATTCACAAAAGAGCCATATTTTTCTGGCACTTCCGGCGTGAATTCCACGCATCTCTTTGCAGGTGCAGAAAAGGCATGACAAGATGTGCCCCCGTGAGGCAGGCTTGCGCCATATCAAGGAAGCCGCCCTGTGCGCGGCATAGGTGCGAGATGCGGGATTTGCCGGGAAGGCAAATCGGGGGAGGCGCGTCGTGGAAACCAGGATTGGACGAACAGATGACAGGCCACCCCCATTTCGACCGCAGGGACATCCCCGAGAAGCCGCGCGCGAAGGATAGTATCGCCGAAGTGGCCAGCACCGTGGACACCGCGACCCACGCCATGTTCAGCCAAGTGACGGGCGGGTTGTCTCCGGCGGCGCTTGGGCTTGTCTACATGGATTGGGCGTTGCACCTTGCGGCATCGCCGGGCAAACAGGCCGAGCTTGCCTTTTCCGCGTTCGAGAAACAGGCCGAGTTCGCGCAATATCTCACGCGCTGCGCCATGGGCGGCACCACCGGGCGGTGTTCGAAAGAGCAACGCAAGGATCGCCGGTTTCGCCATCCCGATTGGGAGGCCAAGCCCTTCTCGGCCTACAAGGAGGCCTTTCTCCTGGCGCAGGAATGGTGGCAAGAGGCGACAAGCAATGTGCGCGGTGTAAGCGAGGCGGATGAAAAGGCCGTGCGATTTGCCGCGCGGCAGGTGCTTGATGCGCTGTCGCCTGCGAATTTCCCGGTCACCAACCCCGAGATCATCGAGAAGACAGTCGAAAGCAACGGCGCCAACATCGTCGCCGGGATGCGCAATTACCTCGACGATCTGCAGCATACTCTATTGCATGAAAAAATGGGTGCAGAGTCGGATTACAAGGTTGGCAAGAACCTCGCCGTGACCCCCGGCAAGGTCGTCTATCGCAACCACCTCATGGAGTTGATCCAGTATGAACCGGCGACCGACAAGGTGCGCCCGGAGCCGGTTCTGATCGTGCCGGCCTGGATCATGAAATACTATATCCTTGATCTGAGCGCCCATAACTCGATGGTGAAATACCTGACCGAGCAGGGCTATACCGTGTTCATGATCTCGTGGCGCAACCCGGATGCGGAGGATGCGAATCTCGGGTTTGACGATTACCGCCAGCAGGGGCCGATGGCGGCGCTCGATGAGATCCAGAAGATCACCGGCGCTCAAAAGGTCCACGCGGCGGGCTATTGCCTTGGCGGCACGCTCTTGTCGGTCGCGGCGGCGGCGATGGCGCGTGATGACGATGAACGGCTTGCGTCAATGACGCTTTTCGCGGCGCAGGTCGATTTCACCGAAGCGGGCGAGTTGATGCTCTTCATCAACGAGAGCCAGGTCGCCTTCCTTGAAGACATGATGTGGAAGACCGGCTATCTCGACGCGACGCAGATGTCGGGCGCGTTTCAGCTCTTGCGCTCGTCCGATCTTGTCTGGTCGCGCATCCAGCATGAATACCTGATGGGCGAGACGCCACGCATGAACGATCTCATGTCGTGGAACGCCGATACGACGCGGATGCCCTACCGGATGCATTCGGAATACCTGCGCAAGCTGTTCCTCGAGAACCAGTTTGCCGACGGCAAGTTCATGGTCGGCGAGGAACCGGCGACGCCGCATGACATTCGCGTGCCGATCTTTGCCGTGGGAACCGAGACGGATCATGTCGCGCCGTGGAAATCGGCCTTCAAGATCGAGGCGCTGACGCGGTCGGACGTGACGTTCGTCCTGACCAATGGCGGCCATAACGCGGGCGTGGTGTCGGAACCCGGCCACCCGCGCCGCCATTACATGGTGCATACCGCGAACGACAAGGACCGTTACCTTTCGCCGGAACATTGGCAGGAGGTTGCGGATCGGGAGGAGGGCTCGTGGTGGCCTGAGTGGACCAAGTGGCTGGACGCGCAGTCCGGCAATCCGGTCAAGCCGCCGAAAATGGGAGAGGCGCTTTGCGACGCTCCCGGCACTTATGTCCTGATGGAGTAACCCATGTCCCCGAAAACCGGACCTCTTGCAGGTAAACGCGGCTTGATCGTCGGCGTTGCCAACAGCCACTCCATTGCCGCCGGTTGCGCCGAGGTGCTTTCGGAGGCGGGGGCGTCGCTTGCGCTCAGCTATCTGTCGGACAAGGCCAAGGGGTTCGTGGACCCCGTGGCAGAGGCGGTTGGGGCAGAGATGCTCTTGCCGCTCGATGTCACCGACGATGCCCAGATGGAGGCCGCCTTCGACAAGATCGCGACCGAATGGGGCGGCCTGGATTTCCTGCTGCATTCCATCGCGTTTTGCCCCAAGGACGATTTGCACGGCCGGGTCACGGACAGTTCGCGCGAAGGCTTCACCCTCGCGATGGACATCTCGGTCCATTCCTTTGCCCGCATGGCGCGGTTGGCCGAACCGTTGATGCGCGATGGCGGGAGCCTTCTCACCGTGAGCTATTACGGGGCGGAAAAGGTTGTCGATCACTATAACGTCATGGGGCCGGTGAAAGCAGCGCTTGAAAGCCTGACGCGTTACATGGCGGCGGAACTGGGGCCGGAGGGCATCCGGGTCAACGCGATCTCTCCGGGGCCTTTGATGACGCGGGCGGCGTCGGGGATCGACCATTTCGACGACCTCACCCATCACGCGGAATCCCGCGCGCCGCTTCGGCGCCTCGTGACGATCCGCGAGGTGGGACAGGCGGCGCTTTGCCTTCTCTCGGATCAGTCCTCGGCCATGACGGGCAACGTCATGTATGTCGACGGCGGCTATCACGTCATGTCCTGAGGCGCGGACCATGCAATATATCGAGAACCGCACCTATGACGAGATCGCACTCGGAGACAGCGCCGAGATGCAGCGCAGGCTGACCGCATCGGATATCGACCTCTTCGCCATCCTGTCGGGCGATGTGAACCCGGCGCATCTTGACGCCGAGTTTGCCCGCGAGGAAGTCTTTCACAAGGTGATCGCGCATGGCATGTGGGGTGGGGCGCTGATTTCGGCGGTGCTTGGCACGCAATTGCCGGGGCCGGGGACGATCTATCTCAACCAATCGCTGAGCTTTCGACGGCCTGTCGGGATCGGGGATCATATCCGCGCCCGGGTCACGGTGCGCGAGAAGGGCGACAAGGGGCATGTGATCCTCGATTGCGTCTGTCTCAACGATGAGGACAAGCCGGTGATCACGGGCGAGGCCGAGGTCATCGCGCCCGATCACAAGATCCGCCGCCCGCGCGCGCATCTGCCCGATGTGCACCTGCACCATCATGGCCGCGCCTACGAGGCTTTGCGCCACGCCGCGCAGGCCGCTTCGGCAATTCGCATGGCGTCTTTGATGCCCGTGACCCAAGAGGCGCTCGACGGGGCGATGGCGGCGGCAGGGGCGGGGCTGAGCGAGCCGGTGCTGATTGGTCCCGAGGCCGACATCCGCGATCTGGCCGAGGAGATCGGGGTCGATCTTGCCGGTGTGCGCATTGTCGAGGCAGGATCGGCCAAGGCGGCGATGGTCCGCGCGGTCGAGATGGTCGGGGCAGGGCAGATTGATGCGATTGACGAGGGCACGGCGCGTATCCGGCCCCTGGTCAAGGGGCTGCGCCCTGCGCTCTCAACGGGGCGCGTGATGAGCCATGCCTTTGCGCTCGACGTGCCGGGCTATGGCAAGCCGCTCATTGTCACTGATGGGCTTATCAACACGAAACCCGGTCTCGAGACCAAGGCGGACATTCTTCAGAACGCCATCGGCCTGGCCCATGCGCTGGGCATTGATAACCCCAAGGTGGCGCTCATGTCGGCCCTCGAAGAGGTGACGCCGGACCTGTCCGCGACGATCGACGCCGCGGCGCTCTGCAAGATGGCGCAACGGGGGCAGATCACGGGCGGCACGCTGGACGGGCCGATGGGGTTCGACACCGCGATCTCCAAAACCATCGCGGCGCGGTTCGCGGGCACGCCGGGGGTCGCCGGGCAGGCGGATGTGCTCATGGCGCCGGGGCTTGAAGCCGGGAATGTCATTACGAAACTGCTCGTGCACATGGCGGGCGCCGAGGCGGCGGGCGTGATCCTCGGGGCGCGGGTGCCGGTGATCGCCAATGGCCGTGCCGATAGCGTGCGGGCCAAGGTTGGCGCGGTGGCGCTTGCGGTGCTCTTGCGCAAACATCAGGCGGGGCAGATCGGCGTTTGAGCCAAACTGCCCGGCACGCAAAAGCCCCGACCGATTGGCCGGGGCTTTGTGCGCACAGCGTCATGAGCCTTAGCCGAGGGCGGCAGCTTTCACGTCGGCGTCGATATAGGGCAGGTATTGCTCGAAATTGTCCGAGAACATCTGGACCAGTTTTTCTGCCTGGCGGTCATAGGCCTCGCCGTCATCCCAGGTGCGGCGCGGGTCGAGAAGCACATCGGCCACGCCCGGCACATCAATTGGCACTTCGAAGCCGAAGTTCGGGTCCTTGCGGAATTCGACTTCGCTCAGGCTTCCGTCGAGGGCGGCGGTCAGAAGCGCGCGGGTCGCACGGATCGGCATACGCGAGCCGGTGCCATAGGCGCCGCCGGTCCAGCCGGTGTTGACGAGCCAGCAGGTTGCCCCGTGGGTGGCGATCTTTTCGCGCAGCAGGTTGCCATAGACCTCGGGGCGACGCGGCATGAAGGGCGCGCCAAAGCAGGTCGAGAAGGTCGGTTCCGGCTCGGTCACGCCGCGCTCGGTCCCGGCGACCTTGGAGGTGAAGCCGGAGAGGAAGTGATACATCGCCTGCGCCGGGGTCAGGCGCGCGATCGGGGGCAGAACGCCGAAGGCATCACAGGTCAGCATGATGATGTTCTTCGGGTGGCCGCCCACGGCGGTTTCCGACGCGTTCGAGATATAGTGCAGCGGGTAGGCGCAGCGCATGTTGGCGGTCAGGCTGTCATCCTCGAAGTCGAGTTCCTTGGTCTCTTCGTCATAGACCATGTTCTCGATCACGGTGCCGAACTTGCCGGTGGTGGCGTAGATTTCCGGCTCGGCCTCGGGGTTGAGGTTGATGGTCTTGGCATAGCAGCCGCCTTCGAAGTTGAAGGTGCCGTTGTCGGACCAGCCATGTTCGTCGTCGCCGATCAACACGCGATCCGGATCAGCCGAAAGCGTGGTCTTGCCGGTGCCCGACAGGCCGAAGAACACGGCCGCGTCCACGGGGTTGTCCTTGGCGTGGTTGGCCGAGCAGTGCATCGGCATGATGCCTTTTTCCGGCAGCAGGTAGTTCAGCAGGGTGAAGACCGATTTCTTGTTCTCGCCGGCGTATTCGGTATTGGCGATCAGGATCAGCTTCTTGTCGAAGTTGAGCGCGATCACGGTGTCCGAACGGCAATCATGGCGTTTCGGGTCGGCCTTGAAGGTTGGGCAGTTGATGACGGTGAAGTCGGCGACATAGTCGTTCAGGTCTTCGCGCTCGGGGCGGCGCAGCATGTGGCGGATGAACAGGCCGTGCCAGGCGAGTTCGGTCACCATGCGGACATTGATCGCGTGCTTGGGGTCGGCACCGCCGACGAGATCCTGCACGTGATAGTCCTTGCCCTTCATGTGCTCGATCATGTCGGCATAGAGGGTGTCGAACCCTTCCGGCGACATCTCGGCGTTGTTCTCCCACCAGATCGTGTCGGCGACGCTGTCGGTCTTGACGACGTGCTTGTCCTTGGGGGAGCGGCCGGTGAATTTCCCGGTCGAGACGAGGAAGGCGCCGCCATTGCCGAGGCTGCCTTCGCCGTTCTTCAGGGCCGCTTCGATCAGAGCGGGCTCCATGAGGTTATAATAGACATTGCCCAGCCCTTCGATCCCTTGATCTTCGAGGCGGAATTGCGGGTTCACCCGTCCAAATGTCATGTTCTAACTCCTGTAGCCGACCCCTGAGAGGCGGCGGTTGTCATTTGTCGAAAACGATTTTGCCCCCGCGGGACGCGGAGCCAGGATCGCCGATGCGCGCTCATAACATGACGATTTGACGATTGAACAGGACGCTTTAACGCAGTTAGCGCAACCACTTGCACGTTAGCGCCATCACCTGCCGCATTGGTCGAAATCCGCCGATCAGAGTGAGTCATTTTAGTCATTGGTCAAAGAATTCCGGGTGCAATAGGTATCGTTCGGTGCGTGATTCGCACTTTTGGATTGATCTGAAACGCAGGAAAAGCGCATACTGTCTGAAAAAATCAGGCATAAAAATCAGAGCAGAATAAGGATTTCAACCAATGTCGAAGATCGCTTTGGTCGATGATGACAGGAATATCCTGACATCCGTAGCCATGACTCTCGAGGCGGAAGGTTTCGAGGTCGAAACCTATAATGACGGGCAACAGGCACTCGACGCATTCAACAAGAAGCTGCCGGACATGGCGGTGCTGGACATCAAGATGCCCCGCATGGATGGCATGGACCTGTTGCAACGCCTGCGCCAGAAAACCACCATGCCGGTGATTTTCCTGACCTCCAAGGATGACGAGATCGACGAGGTTCTCGGCCTGCGCATGGGGGCGGACGATTACGTCAAGAAACCGTTCTCGCAGCGCCTTCTCGTGGAGCGTATCCGGGCGCTTCTGCGTCGTCAGGACGCGGTAGACGGCAATGTCGTCGGCGATACCGAGGAAACCAAGATCATGGAACGCGGCGAGCTGACCATGGACCCGCTGCGCCATTCTGTGATGTGGAAGGGGCAGGATGTCACGCTGACCGTGACGGAATTCCTCCTGCTTCAGGCGCTTGCGCAGCGCCCGGGCTTTGTCAAAAGCCGCGATCAGCTCATGGATGTGGCCTATGACGATCAGGTCTATGTCGACGATCGCACCATCGACAGCCATATCAAGCGTTTGCGCAAGAAGATGCGCATGGTCGATCCGGAATTTTCCGCGATTGAGACCCTCTATGGCATTGGCTATAGGTACAACGAAGAGTAACCGGTGAGATGGCGTTGGCCGAACGGATAGATTTGCGCGACATGGCCCAAGGGCGCGACGGTGACGTCGTTCTTGGTGACGATTGGGTCGCGCCAGAAGGCAGTATAGAGACGGAAATGCGCGGACGACGGGAACGTCGCCGCCTGCTTCCGCTGTCCAAATCCCCGCTCACGCGCAAGATCATCACCTTCAACCTGATTGCGCTTTGCATTCTTGTCGCGGGGATTCTCTATCTCAACTCTGCCCGCGATAGTCTCGCCGTTCAGCGCGCCGCCGGTTTGCTTTCCGAAGCGCGCCTTGTCGCAGGTGCATTCGAGGCCCAGATGCCCGAAGGCGCGCCGGTCAACCTCGTGACCGGCGATGGCATTGATGTCGACCGCACGCTCGACAAGCTGCGCATGCGCAAGGGCACCTATGTCTATGTCTATGACACCGCCGAGACCCTGATCAGCACGGCAACCGGCACGGAACGCTCTGACGAGGCGCAAAAGCTGGCCGAGCGCCCCTCTGGCACGCCCTTCACCAGCGCGATCAACTGGCTCTGGGGTATGGTCCCGGGCGAGGCCGAGACCATGTCGCGCAACCTGCCGAGTGTCGTGGACCAAGCCACCGTCCTTGCCGGGAAGGCGCTCCTCGAGGGAGAGATGCTGACAACGCTGCAAGGGCCGGAGGACAGCACGCTGTTCGCCGTTGCGGTGCCGTTCGGGCAGGGCTCGGGCGATGTCGGGGTCATCGTGCTGACCAGTGCGGCGGGCGAGTTGGATCAAATGGTGCGCTCCGAGCGCGAGCGCGTGTTGCAGATGTTCCTGATTGCAACGGTGGTTTCCATCGGCCTGTCCATGGTCCTGGCCTCGACGATTTCGAATCCTCTCTCCGATCTTGCCGCCGCTGCAGAGATCGGTCGCGACCGCGATACCGATAGCCGGGCCGTCAATGCCGGGCGTGTGCGCATTCCCGACCTGACCGCGCGCCCTGACGAGATCGGGCGGCTTTCCGGGGCATTGCGGGGCATGGTGTCGGCGCTTTACGACCGGATCGACAGCAACGAACAATTCGCCGCCGACGTCGCGCACGAGATCAAGAACCCGCTCGCGTCGCTGCGCTCTGCGGTCGGTTCCCTGCGGATGGTCAAGAAGGAAGAGCATCGCGAGAAACTGCTCGATGTGATCGACCATGACGTGCGCCGCCTCGACCGCCTCGTGAGCGATATCTCCAACGCCTCGCGGCTCGATTCCGAACTGGTCAAGGAAGAGCAGGAAGAGTTCAACCTGCTCACGATGATGGGCAATCTGACCCAGTATCTTGGCGAGGATGCACGCAACAAGGGCATTGATTTCATCACCGACCTGCCGGAACAATCCATCGTCATTCACGGGCTCGAGGCGCGGCTGGCACAGGTCTTTGTCAACCTCATCACCAACGCCATAAGCTTTTGCGAAGAAGGCGATGCCATCCGCGTCTGGGCGCGGCGGCGCGAAAACCGTGTGCTTGTCGTGGTCGAGGATACCGGCCCCGGCATCCCGGACCAGGCGCTCAACAAGATTTTCAACCGCTTCTACTCGCAGCGGCCCGAAGACGATTTCGGCAACAATTCCGGCCTCGGCCTTGCCATCTCGAAACAGATCGTCGAGGCGCATGGCGGCGTGATCTGGGCCGAGAATATCCGTCCGACCGAGGCTGACCTCACGTCTGAGCCGCTCGGCGCCCGGTTTGTCGTCGGCCTGCCGATCTGACAGTGGCGCGCGCCTCGCAGACAGACAGTCCCGAAATCTGCCACGCATCCTGCGTTGCCCATGCCGGCAAGGCGGTCTTGATCCGTGGTGCCTCGGGACGCGGCAAGTCGGCCCTTGCCCTGCGCCTGATGGCGTTGGGGGCAGAGCTTGTCGCGGATGATCGGACCGCATTGCACCGCGAGGGCGCAGATGTCATCGCGCGCTGCCCGCCCGCGATCCGGGGCATGATCGAAGCGCGCTTTGTGGGCATTCTCGCGGCACGGGCGCTCGACGCGGCGCCGGTTCGCCTCGTGATTGATCTCGACCGGGTCGAGACGGACCGTTTGCCGCCAAAACGCAACACAGAGATTCTCGGGCAAACCCTTCCCTTGCTTTACCGCGTGGATGGGGATCATTTCCCCGCAGCCGTGATTCATCTCCTCTCACATGGCAGAAAGGCCTGACCCATGTCCTCCGCGTGCAGTTCCGCCCTTCAGAGACTCGTTCTGGTCACCGGCCCGTCCGGTGCTGGGCGCTCGACTGCGATCAAGGCGCTTGAGGACGCGGGATACGAGGCCATCGACAACCTGCCTTTCGGTCTCCTTGAAAAGCTGTTTGCCGGCCCGGTTCTGGATCGACCGATGGCGCTCGGGCTTGACGTGCGCAACCGGGATTTCTCACAAAAGGCGCTGCTCGAAGTGCTTGACCTTCTGGAACAGACAGATGGTGTCGCGCCGGAGCTGCTCTATCTCGACTGCCAGCCGGAGGTTCTCCAGCGCCGCTACTCCGAGACCCGCCGCCGTCACCCGATGGCCCCCGGCGAAAGCCCGCTCGCGGGGATATCGCAGGAAATTGATCTCCTGACACCGATCCGCGCCCGTGCGGATGTGCTGATCGACACGACCGAGTTGACACCGCATGGGCTTCGCACCGAGATCGAGCGCTGGTTCGCTCCCAAGGGTGGACCGCGACTTGGCCTTACGATTCAATCCTTTAGCTACAAGCGCGGCCTGCCAACCGGCGTTGACCTGGTGTTCGACTGCCGTTTCCTGCGCAACCCTTATTGGGAGCCGTCCCTGCGCTCCAGGAACGGCCTTGACGAGGATGTCGCGGCCTATGTGGCCGAGGATGCGCGGTTTCAAACCTTCTTTGCCAAGCTGACCGATATGGTCGAAATGCTCTTGCCGGCCTATCTGGAAGAGGGCCGGTCGCATGTCTCGATCGGGTTTGGCTGCACCGGTGGACAACACCGGTCCGTATTTACCGCCGAAAGATTGGCTGCGGCTCTTGCGCAAAACGGCTGGCAGGTGTCAATTAGGCACCGCGAATTGGACCGCCGCGCCGCGCTTGGGCCGGCGGGGCAATCCGAGGTCAGAAAAAAGGATGGGCAAGCGTGATAGGGATCGTGATCGTGGCACATGGAGGTCTGGCGCGGGAATATCTCGCGGCGGTGGAACATGTGGTCGGCAATCAGCCCGGCATTCTCGCCATCACCATCGAGAACGACCATGATCGCGCCGACAAACAGGCCGAGATCTGTTCTGCCGCCGACGCTGTGGACATGGGCGATGGCGTGGTGATTGTCACCGACATGTTCGGAGGATCGCCCTCCAACCTGAGCCTCCCGGCCTGCGCGCCAGACAATCGGCGCATGATGTTTGGCGCCAATCTGCCGATGCTCATCAAGCTTGCCAAGAGCCGCAACCTCCCCGTCGTCGAGGCGGTGCGCGCTTCGCTCGAAGCCGGGCGCAAATACATCGACAGCCAGAATATCAATATGGACAAAGCCCTATGAGTACGACCGTCACGCGTTCGCTTCAGATCGTGAACCAAAAGGGCCTGCATGCCCGCGCCTCGGCGAAACTTGTCGAGGTGGTGGAGGGCTTCGACGCCTCTGCGGAAGTGTCCAAGGATGGCATGAGCGCCTCGGGGGATAGTATCATGGGCCTCCTGATGCTGGCCGCGTCCAAGGGCACGACCATTGATGTCGAAACCTCCGGGCCGGATGCCGAGCCGCTTGCCGACGCCATCGAGGCGCTGGTGAGCGACAAGTTCGGCGAAGGGGGCTGACCGCCCTTTCTTGTGCTTTCGGACGGGAAACGAAACGGGATGAACAAGATGATGCAACCGGTGGGCGGCAGCGAGGCCGATGCCAAGGGGACGGTCGAAACCTATGACCGGGCCGCGCTCACCTATGCCAACAGCTTTGACAGTTTCTGGACCTCGACGGCGATCCGCGCCATCGAATGGATGACCGGCAAGATCACCGTGCTGCGCATGGTCAAGAAATTCGAACGCCGCAACGCAGAATATCGCGGGCAGGATTTCTGGCGCGGGGCGTTGGATATCATGGGCATCCCGCTTACGACCCCACAAGAGCAGATCGCCCGTATCCCAAAGGATGGGCCCGTGGTCGTTGTTGCGAACCATCCGCACGGTATGGTCGATGGCATGATCTTTGCCGACCTGATCGGGCGCGTGCGCCAGGATTATCGCATCCTGACCCGCTCGGTCCTCACGGGATTGGATGAGTCGGCCAGCTCCTTCATGATCCCCGTGCCGTTTCCGCATGACCCCGAAGCACAGCGCAAGATGGTTGAAATGCGCGGCAAGGCGATGGCGCATCTGGCACAGGGCGGTGTCGTGGCGCTTTTCCCGTCGGGCGTTGTCATGTCGTCGGAAACATGGATGGGCCCTGCGATCGAGCAGGAATGGAACCTGTTTACCGCCAAGATGATCCGTCGCTCCGGTGCCCGCGTGGTGCCGATCTTCTTCCCCGGCTCCAATTCGCGCTGGTATCAATGGGCCTGCAAGATTTCCCCGATCCTGCGACAGGGCCTCTTGCTGCACGAGATCGTGCGCTCCTGCAACAAACCCCAGGGCCCGGTGGTCGGAGAGCCGCTGAACGCGGCACAGATGGCCCGGCTTGAAACCGATCCGCGCGGCTTCATCGCCTGGCTTCGGGAGCACACGCTCGCCCTTGGCAAAACGGGCGGCTGACGCGCCTTGGTGCGCGCCGTTCAGCAGGTCTTTTACCGTGTCGGCATCGGGGTTTCGCCCCGGTAATCGTAGAAGCCGCGCCCGCTCTTGCGGCCAAGCCACCCGGCCTCGACATATTTCGTCATAAGCGGGCAGGGGCGGTATTTCGTGTCGGCCAGCCCATCATGCAGCACGTTCATGATCGCCAGACATGTATCGAGCCCGATGAAATCGGCAAGCTCGAGCGGCCCCATCGGGTGGTTCGCGCCAAGCTTCATCGCGTTGTCGATCGAGGCCACGTTGCCGACCCCTTCATAAAGCGTATAGCACGCCTCGTTTATCATCGGGATCAGGATGCGGTTGACGATGAAGGCCGGGAAATCCTCGGCGCTGGCCGCTGTCTTGTCGAGCTTGTGCACGATGGCAAGGCAGGCCTGGTAGGTTTCCTCATCGGTGGCAATCCCGCGGATCAATTCGACGAGCTTCATGACGGGCACCGGGTTCATGAAGTGAAACCCCATGAAGCGTTCGGGCCGATCGGTGCGGCTTGCCAGTCGCGTGATGGAGATCGACGAGGTGTTGGATGTCAGGATCGTATGTGGTGCGAGATGTGGGAGCAGCGCATCGAAAATCTGGTGTTTGATCTCTTCGCGCTCGGTGGCGGCTTCGATCACGAGGTCGCTCTTGCCGAGATCCGGGAGTTCGAGCGTGGTTGAAATCCGCGCCATGGCCGCGTCCTTGTCTTCGGCGCTGATCGCCTCGCGCGAGACTTGGCGTTCCATGTTCTTGTCGATTCGCGCCACGGCTGCGTCGAGCGCATCCTGGCTGATATCGTTGAGCTTTACGTCATATCCCGCAAGCGCCATGACATGGGCAATCCCGTTGCCCATCTGACCGGCTCCGACGACCCCGATAGTCTTGATGTCCATGCTGCAATCCTTCTGACCTCGCCCTGACATTACGCGTGGGCAGGAGGGCGCTGCAAGGGCCGTGAGCCGTTAAAAATTATGACAAGCTTGCACATTAGCGTTTTCGCAACCCGCCCCTGCGATTCTCGTCTTCGGGTGAAAATTTGTGGTGGGTGTTATGTCCTATGAAAATGCGGGGGGCGCGGCCCTCGATTATATGCCGTATCGTCTCGGGGAATCGCGGATCGCCTTTCGCGGGCCAAGGCCGGATCTGTCCGGGAATGCGTTGGTTTGCCTGGGGGGGACGGAAACCTATGGCAAATATGTTGCGCGCCCCTTTCCCGCGCTGCTGGCCGAGGCGACAGGCGTGCCCTGTGTCAATCTCGGGGTGATGAATGCCGGTGTGGATGTCTTCCTTGCCGAGCCTTCGATGCTCGAACTTGCGCGACGCGCACACCTCACCGTGGTGCAACTGCCGGGGGCACAGAACATGTCGAATCGGTATTACACGGTGCACCCGCGCCGCAACGACCGGTTCACCGGTGCGTCGCAGGTCATGAAAATGGTGTTCCGCGAGATCGACTTTACCGAGTTCCATTTCACGCGCCACATGCTTGGTGCGCTCGCGGCCCGCGCACCGGAACGCTATGCCATCCTGCGCGGCGAATTGCAGCAGGCTTGGGTGGCGCGGATGAAAACTCTGATCGAACGGATCGGCGGGCAGAAAACCGTGTTGCTGTGGTTCGCAGACCATGCCCCGGCGGCTGCGGAAACACCCTATGGCCTGGGCCGTGATCCGCTTTTTGTCGAGCGCGCCATGATCGAAAAACTGCGCCCGCTCGTCGCGGGCGTGGTCGAGGCGGTGGTGAGCGACGAAGCCCTGGCACGTGGCACGGAGGGCATGGTTTGTAACGACATGGATCTGCCCGTGGCCCAGCGTCTCTTTGGTCCGGCGGCGCATGAGGATGCCGCGCGTGCCCTGGTCGACTGGATCACGGCGCGCGGGGTATGACAGGCCCGCGTGCTTCAACGAAAAAGGCCCGCCGAACGCGGCGGGCCTTTTCCAAATGCTTGGGCTGTCGGACTTAGCCGAGTTTCCCGGTGAGTTCGGGGACGGCGTCGAAGAGGTCCGCGACGAGGCCGAAGTCTGCGACCTGGAAGATCGGGGCTTCTTCGTCCTTGTTGATGGCGACGATGATCTTGGAATCCTTCATGCCGGCGAGGTGCTGGATCGCCCCCGAGATGCCCACGGCGATGTAGAGTTCCGGTGCCACGACCTTGCCGGTCTGACCGACCTGCCAATCGTTCGGCGCATAGCCCGAGTCGACCGCGGCGCGCGAGGCACCCACGGCGGCGCCGAGCTTGTCGGCGAGTTTCTCGATCAGCGCGAAATCCTCTTCCGAACCCACGCCACGGCCGCCGGAAACGACGATGCCCGCGGAGGTGAGGTCCGGACGGTCGCTCTCGGCCACCTTGTCCTCGACCCATTCCGAAAGGCCCGGATTGTCGGCGGCGCCGATGCTGTCGACCGAGGCCGAGCCGCCGGTCCCGGCCGCGTCGAAGGTCGAGGTGCGGAAGGTGATGACCTTCTTGGCGTCGCTCGACTTGACGGTCTGCATGGCGTTGCCGGCGTAGATCGGGCGCTCGAAGGTGGACCCGTCGACAACGGCGGTCACGTCCGAGAGCACCATCACGTCGAGAAGCGCGGCGACGCGCGGCATGACGTTCTTGGCGTCGGTGGTGGCGGGCGCCACGATATGCTCGTAATCGCCGGCCAGCGACACGATCAGCGCGGCGGTCGGTTCCGCGAGGCGGTGTCCGAGCGAGGCATCCTCGGCCACGAGCACCTTGGCCACGCCGTCGATCTTGGCCGCGGCATCGCCAGCGGCAGCGGCCGACGCCCCGGCGCAAAGCACGGTCACGTCACCAAGCGCCTTGGCGGCGGTGACAGCCTTGGCGGTGGCGTCCATCGCCAGTTCGCCGTTATTGACTTCTGCGAGAAGAAGAACAGCCATTACACAGCCCCCGCTTCTTTGAGTTTGGCAACAAGCTCGTCAACCGAGCCAACGGTGATCCCTGCGGCGCGCTCTGCCGGCTCGGAGGTCTTGACGATCTCGAGGCGCGGCGTGACGTCAACGCCGTAATCGGCGGCGGTCTTCTCGTCGAGCGGCTTTTTCTTGGCCTTCATGATATTCGGAAGCGACGCGTAGCGCGGCTCGTTGAGGCGCAGGTCGGCGGTGACGATGGCGGGCATCTTGACCGAGATGGTCTGCAACCCGCCGTCGACTTCGCGCGTCACCTTGGCGCTGTCGCCGTCGATGTCGAGTTCGGAGGCAAAGGTCGCCTGGCTCCAGCCGAGAAGGGCCGAAAGCATCTGGCCGGTGGCGTTCATGTCGTTGTCGATCGCCTGTTTGCCCGCGATCACCAGGCCGGGCTGCTCTTCCTCGACAACCTTGGCAAGGATCTTGGCCACGGCAAGCGGCTCGATATCCTGGTGCACGTCATCGGCGGCAACAACGAGGATCGCGCGGTCCGCACCCATCGCCAGCGCCGTGCGCAGGGTTTCCTGCGCCTGCTTCACACCGATCGACACGGCAATGACCTCGTCTGCCTTGCCCGCTTCCTTGAGGCGGATCGCCTCTTCCACCGCAATCTCGTCAAACGGGTTCATCGACATCTTCACGTTCGCGAGATCAACACCGCTCCCGTCCGCTTTCACGCGAACCTTCACGTTGTAGTCAATCACGCGCTTCACAGGCACAACTACCTTCATGGGCGTAAAACTCCTTCAATTGTATGAGCCGCGAAACGACTCGACCAAAACGTCTCTGGCACGTGATATAATCTTGCGCCCCGGTAAAACAGCGCAAAATCGTCACGTGAGCGCCATTCGACGTCGCGTTTCAGGGTTTCACCGCAGATTCATTGCCAGAATGTTTCCATGACCCGTGGGAACTGCCAATGCCCCGAACGGGTGCCCCAACGTCGTCTTGCCTGAGGGGTTTGCTCCGGCGCGTTTCCGGTTTTTCATGGGCGTAGCCACGGAGGAGACACCCATATGACAGAGTTTCACAATGTCGACTATGCCAAGGACGGCCATGTCGCGACGATCCGCATCGACCGAGAGAACGCGATGAACGCGATGGACGCCGTGACCCGCGCGGGCATCCGCGCTGCACAGGAGGCGGCCGAGGCCGATCCGGAGGTGCGCATCGTCGTCCTCACAGGGACGGGTCGGGCATTCAGTTCGGGCACCGATCTCAAGGAATTGGCAGAGTTTCGCACCAAACACGGCATGTTCGACATCTCGGTGCGCGATTACAAACCGATCATCGACGCCATCACCGAAAGCGACATGATCTATCTCGCCGCGATCAACGGGGTTGCCGGGGGCATCGGGCTTTCGGTCGCGCTGAGCTGTGATCTGGCGATCATGGCCGAGAGCGCGACCTGTTTCGCGCCGTTCTCCAATATCTCGCTGGTGCCGGACGGGGGGCTGAGCTGGCTCTTGTTGCAGCATATGGGATCGAAACGCGCCTTCGGGGCGATTGCCGAGGCAACCCATATTTCGGCGCAAGAGTGTCAAGAGATGGGGCTGGTGAACCGCGTGGTGCCGGAGGCAGAGCTTGCCGGGGCGGCGGCGGCATGGGCCGCGTCTCTGGCTGAACGCGCGCCTTTGAGCCTTGCCTATTCCAAGCGTATCTTGCGCGCTGCCCAGACCCAAAGCCACGCCCAGACCGCGCTCATGGAGAGCGAATACCAGAACAAATGCGCCAATTCCGAGGATTCGGGCACCGCCATAGCGGCCTTCCTCACCAAGCAGAAGCCGGTGTTCAAGGGGCGCTAGGGCGCCCCGGAAACTTCCGCTCAGCGGTTGGCGCCGGGAACCCAGAGCACGTCATCGGCGCCGTTCTTGTTCGCCACGCGTGAGGCGACGAAGAACCAATCGCTCAGGCGGTTGAGATATGTAATCGCGTGGGCGTTGATCTCTTCGATCTCGGCGAGGTTGGTGGCAAGGCGTTCAGCCCGGCGCGCCACGGTACGGCAAAGATGCAGATGCGCCGAAAGCGGCGATCCGCCCGGCAGGACGAAGCTGCGCAAGGGGGCGAGGTTGGCGTTCATCTCGTCGATTTCCGTCTCGAGCCGCGCGACCTGTTCCCCGACCATGCGCAGGGGCGGGTAGTCCGACTCGGCGTCCTTGGCCATGTCCGGGCGGCACAGGTCCGCGCCAAGATCGAACAGGTCGTTCTGGATCAGGGCAAGGCGCTCGTCCATCATGCCCTCGGCATGAAGGCGGGCCATGCCCACGGTCGCGTTCAGCTCGTCCGCTGTGCCATAGGCATTGACGCGCGCGTCATGCTTGGCGACGCGGTCGCCGTTGCCAAGCGCGGTCGTGCCCTTGTCGCCGGTGCGTGTGTAGATCTTGTTGAGAACAACCATGGTTTACCCTCCCCGGCGCAGCCAGACGAAAAGAAGAATGAGAAGCACCGCAACGAATTGTGCGGCGATGCGATAGCGCATGATGCGGTTGGCGTGCTTGCGATTGAACTCGCCGCCCTTGGCGAAGCCGCCGATGCCGATCATCAGGATGACAAGGACACCGATCGTGGCGGCGGCGACGACCCAGAACAGGGGATCGCTGGCGAGACCGTTTTCATTCATGACAGAACTCCGAAGCTGCGGGCCAAAGCCGCGTTATAGGCGCATTTTGTCGGATGTAACAGCCGATCAGCCTTTGGCAAGCACCCAATCGAGCATGCGCGTCGGCAGGACGCGGCGCGCGACGTTCATGATATAGGTCGGTGTCGTGACGTAATACCGTGGCTTGGGGCGGGGCGCTTCAAGCGCGTGGACGAGCTTGGCGGTGACGGCTTCGGGGCCAAGCTCGAACCGGTCGGGCGTGGCGTCGGCGGAATAGAGGCGCTTGAGCAGGCTGGCGCGGTATTGATCGGCCCGCGCGCTGTTTTCCCAGTCGATCCAGCGTTCGAATTGCTTGACGGCGTTCTTGCGGAAATCCGAGGTGATGGGGCCGGGGTCGATCAGGCAGATCTCGATCGGGGCGTCGCGCATCTCGAGGCGGAGCGTATCGGTCAGCCCTTCGAGGGCGAATTTCGTGGCGTTATAGGCCCCGCGCCATTTCATCGGCACCATGCCAAGCACCGAAGAGCAATTCACGATCCGCCCTTGCCCCTGCGCCCGCATCACCGGGATGACCTGGATCGTCAGGTCATGCCAGCCGATCAGGTTGGCCTGAAGGATCGTGGCGAGCGCTTCGCGCGGCAGGTCTTCGACTGCGCCGGGGATGGCATAGGCACCGTTGTTGAAGAGCGCATCCAGTGTGCCGCCCGTCGCGGCCAGCACTTCGGCAAGGCCGTCGCGGACGCTGTCGGCATCCTCATAGTCGATCCGGGGGCTTTCAAAGCCCTCGGCTCGCAGGCGCTCGCAATCGGCCTCTTGCCGGCAGGCGGCAAACACGCGCCAGCCGCGCGCCTTGAGACCGCGCGCGGCGTCGAGACCGATGCCCGAAGAACATCCGGTGATGAGAATGGGTTTTTCGGGCATCTAGGGGGCCTTAGTCCTCTGCGTCGGCGCTGTCGGCGTTGAGTTGTCCGTAATTCTGTTCGCCGATGGCGTCCATCAGGTCAAGCTGGGTCTCGAGGTAATCGACATGGCCTTCCTCGTCGGTGAGAAGCTCCTGGAAAACCTCCATCGAGACGTAATCACCGGCTTCCATGCAGTCCTTGCGCGCCATGCGATAGAATTCCACCGCCTCCAACTCGCCCGCAAGATCGCATTTGAGAACCTCGCGCACGTTTTCACCAATGCGCAGCGGGTCAAGGGATTGCAGGTTCGGATGACCTTCGAGAAAGATGATCCGGTCGATGAGCTTGTCGGCGTGGTGCATCTCTTCGATGCTTTCCTCGCGCATTTTCGCGGCGAGCTTGCCATAGCCCCAGTCCTTGAGGAGGCGGAAATGCAGCCAGTACTGGCTGACCGCCGTGAGCTCCATCCGCAGGGCCTTGTTCAGGTGATCAATAACTTTCTTTTCGCCCTTCATGGCGTGTCTCCCTGGCTGTGGTGGTCTCGCGTAGCCCGCGCAATTCGGCGGGCACTTCGAGGTTAGGGTTTTCCCGCATGGACGCAACAAAAAGCTTCATGCAGCCGCCGCAGTCCGGGGATTTGCCGAGCGCATGATAGATCTTGCCGGGGGTGATGATCGCGGTCGGGTCCGCGGCGCGCATCCAGTCGATGGCGGCATGTATGTCGCGGTCCCGTATGCCTTCGCAACTACAGATGATCATGGGTGGCTCCCGTGCGAGTTGAGTGCAAATACGACAAAAATAGTCGGATTGTCAATTCCGACAAAATAGCTTGATTCAATCGGTTTCCCGCAAGAGGCGGGCGGACATCCAACCGATCCGCCCGGTCTCTTCGACCTTGAGCTTGGCCCAGCCATTGCCCGGTTCACGCAGCACCTCGACACGGGTGCCACGGGTGAGCGTATCAAGCACGCTAAACTGTGTGCCCGGCCCGGAGCGCATGTTGACCCGGCTGCCGCGCACCTCGCGTATATCGGCGGGGTCTTCCTCGACGACGATCACCGACTCGAGCTCTTCCGGTGCCGGCACCAGTGCCACGCGCTCTTGCACAGGGGTCGGCGCGGGGGGCGAGACGATCGAAACCGGAATCGGTTCCGGCGGGGGGAGGGATTCGGCGGCCAGGGCGGCGCTGATATCAACCTCGGCCGCATCGGGTTCCGAAGCGCGCGTATCGGCCCTGGTCTGCGCGTCCTGGCGCAGCGCGGTCATGCGTTCGGGCGGTTCGGGTTCGAACTCCTGCCCGCCGCTGACCTCGTAAAAGGCCCAGCCAAGGAATACAAAACTCAAGAATACAAAACGTGTCATTTCAAAAAGTCCGTGACCGGCACGATGCAATGCTACGTGATTTGCAGCGATTCTCGCAAATCACGTGATCATGACGCCGCAAAAAATTCGCCCCGTTTGATCTGTGCTCGCTTGAGCGCCCCTCTTCTTGCGGCTACACCGCTTTCATGACCGATCAGATCGACGACGACCTGCCCCTTGCCGAAGTGAGTGAACCGCTGCGCCGTGCCATTGGCGAGCGCTACCTCACCTATGCGCTTTCAACGATCATGCACCGCGCCCTGCCGGATGCGCGCGACGGGCTCAAACCCGTGCATCGACGCATTCTCTATGCCATGCGCGAACTCAAGCTGACCTCGACCGGGGGCTTCCGCAAATCGGCCAAGATTTCCGGCGACGTGATGGGCAACTATCACCCGCATGGCGATGCCGCGATCTATGACGCGATGGCCCGCCTCGCGCAGGATTTCGCCGTGCGCTATCCGCTTGTCGACGGGCAGGGGAATTTCGGCAATATCGACGGCGATAACCCGGCCGCCTCGCGCTATACCGAGGCGCGCCTGACCTCGGTCGCCGAGGCAATGCTCGACGGGTTGAACGAGAACGCTGTCGATTTCCGAGAGAATTATGACGGGACGCTGAGCGAGCCCGTGGTCCTCCCGGCGACCTTCCCGAACCTGCTGGCCAACGGGTCGAGCGGGATCGCGGTCGGCATGGCGACGAACATTCCGCCGCATAACATTGCCGAATTGTGCGATGCCTGCCTGCATCTCATCAAGGTGCCGGATGCGCGCGACGACACGCTTTTGAACTACGTGCCGGGGCCGGATTTCCCGACCGGCGGCGTCATCGTCGAGCCGCGCGAGAATATCGCCCAAGCCTATCGCACCGGGCGCGGGTCGTTCCGCCTGCGCTGTAAATGGGAGGTCGAAGACCTTGGCCGTGGCCAATGGCAGATCGTCGTCACCGAGATCCCCTACCAGGTGCAGAAATCCAAGCTCATCGAGAAAATCGCCGAGCTGATCCAAACCAAGAAAGTGCCGATCCTCGCAGACATCCGCGATGAAAGCGCCGATGACATCCGCATGATCCTCGAACCGCGGTCCAAGAACGTGGACCCGGAGGTGCTCATGGGGCTGATGTTCCGCAACTCGGACCTTGAGGTGCGCTTCTCGCTCAACATGAACGTGCTGATTGACGGGGTCACGCCCAAGGTCTGCTCGATGAAGGAAGTGCTGCGCGCTTTCCTCGATTTCCGCCGCGACGTGCTCATCCGTCGCTCGCGGCACCGCATGGCCAAGATCGACAATCGGCTTGAAGTGTTGCAGGGCCTGATCACCGCCTTCCTCAACCTAGACCGCGTGATCGACATCATCCGCTATGACGACGATCCCAAATCGGCGCTCATGTACGAGGATTGGTCGCGCCCGCACCAGGACACGATCCGCCGCGCCACGGACGAGGGCGATTATGTCTCGCCGCTGCGAGGCGTGGATGTTTCGGCGCTGGCGCTTGTCGTCGATGAAGACGCGGAAGCAACCGGGGTGCTCGTCGAGAGCGATGACGGCACCCGCACCATTCCGAAATCCTTTGCGGGACGCGAAAACGGGCTTTCCGACGTGCAGGCCGAGGCGATCCTCAACATGCGCCTGCGCAGCTTGCGCCGCCTTGAGGAAGAAGCCCTGATCCGCGAGCGCGATGCCCTCATGGAAGAGCGCGCCGGGCTTGAAGACCTGCTGGAAAGCGAAACCCTGCAATGGGAACGTATTTCAGAGCAGCTCAAGGAGTCCAAAACGCTCTTTGGCAAGAAATTCGAGGGCGGCGCGCGACGCACCGCCTTTGCCGAGGCGGGCGAGGTTGAAGAGGTGCCGCTCGAGGCGATGATCGACAAGGAGCCGATCACCGTCGTCTGTTCTCAGATGGGCTGGATTCGCGCCATGTCGGGCCATATCGACCTTGGCCGCGAATTGAAGTTCAAGGATGGCGACGGGCCGCGCTTTATCTTCCATGCCGAGACGACGGACCGTCTTCTCGTCTTTGCCTCCAATGGTCGTTTCTACACCCTGAGCGCCGCCAACCTGCCCGGCGGGCGCGGCATGGGCGAGCCGCTGCGCCTCATGGTGGATATTCCCAACGAGGCCGAGATCATCGACATCTTCATCCATCAGCCCGAGCGCAGGCTGCTTGTCGCCTCGACGGCGGGGGATGGGTTCATCGTGGCCGAAAAGGATGTCGTGGCCCAGACCCGAAACGGGCGGCAGGTGCTCAACGTCAAGGACGATGTGAAGGCCAAGATCTGCCTGCCGGTGACCGGCGATCACGTGGCCGTGGTGTCGGAGAACGGCAAGTTCCTCGTCTTCCCGATTGCCGAATTGCCGGAGATGGGGCGCGGCAAGGGCGTGCGGCTTCAGAAATACAACATGGCGCGCGGGCGGCAGGGCACGCTCGAGCTTGATGGCGGGCTGTCGGATATCACGACCTTTACATGGGACGAGGGTCTCAGCTGGGAGATGGGCGGCGGCAAGACCCGGCATGAACCGGACCTGAGTGACTGGCTTGGCAAACGGGCCGGGGTGGGCAAGAAACCGCCCTATGGTTTCCCGCGCAATTACAAGTTCCGATAAGGGGAGGGGCGCTGCCCCTCTTGGCCCCTGATGGGGCCAATTCACCCCGGAGTATTTTCTTCAGAGAAGAAGAGGGGACTCGCACTCGGGGCGCGTCTTGGTCACAATGGGGCCGGGTGAGTTTCGATTGATGGGGTTTTCGGTTTGACTGAGCCTTCCGGGTCCGGACCATGGGACCGACGTGATACCGACGCGATACCGACGCGAGACAGAGAGGCCGATCCTGCGCCTCTCGAAGGCGATTTCGTCGGGGATCGGGGGCGGGTTTTCGGGCTTGCGGTCAAGACCGGGATTCTCACGGTTCTGACCCTCGGGATCTATCGCTTCTGGATGAAAACGCGGCTTCGGCGCTTTTATTGGTCCTCGGTGCGCTTTGGCGGCGTCCCCGCGGAATATCTTGGCGATCCCCTTGAAAAGCTTCTCGGTTTTCTCTTCGCCGTGGTGATCCTTGCCTTCTATATCGGGGTCGTGAACCTTGGTCTGATGTTCCTGAGCTATTCGCTCTTCCAAGACAATTTCGTGGCCTATCTCCTGAGTTTCGCGGGGGTTGTGCCGCTTTGGTTCTACGCCCGCTACCGCGCGCGGCGCTACGTGCTGGCCCGCACCCGCTGGCGCGGTCTCCGCTTCGGTCTCGAGCCCGGCGCCTGGGGCTATGCCTGGCGGGCCATAGGGTATTGGTTCCTCACGATAATATCGGCAGGATTGCTCTGGCCTCTCATGACGTTCCGGCTCGAGAAATACCGCACGGACCGGACGTGGTATGGCGGTTGCAAACTCGAGCAAGAGGGGCGCTGGACCATGCTCTTTCCCGCATTGCGCCACGTGCTTCTTGCGCTTGGCCTTGGTGGGGCGGGCTTTGCCGTCGGGTCCAGTGGCGCGCCGGCGGCGTTCCTGCTGACCGCGCTTTGCGTGCCTTGGTTCGCTTATGGTATCGCCTATTACCGGGCGAAATCTTTCGAGCTTTTGACAAATGCCAAGCGTGCGGGAGACATCGTGTTCCTGTCACGCCCACGCCCCATGCGGGTGTTCGGTATCTATCTCTGGGGCAATCTTCTGAGCTGTCTTGTCGCCTCGTTCTTCCTCGTGCCTCTTGGCCTTGCGCTGGTTACGGTGCTGGGCACGCTGGTCGGGTTCGACGAGGGGGCGGGGATGTCGTTTGAGGATCTGGCATCAGGCACGCTGACATTGATCGGCGTGCTGTCATATTTTGCGTTTTTTCTTGCGTGGTCGGCGCTGACCCATGCGTTTGTCACGCTGCCGCTTTGGTCGCATTTTGCGCAAACCCTGACCGTGATCGACCCCGGATACCTTGGTCATATCCGCCAGCGCCCACGCGATGAGTTCGAGGAGGCGGAAGGGTTTGCCGAAGCCTTGGACGTAGGAGCAGCCATATGAGCGGACTCGTTCCAACCGTGCCACGTGAGGCACGACAGGGCCTCTATTTCGACGGGCATTCCGCCGAAGCGCATGAGGTGCGGCTTTGGGTCGACAAGGTGTCGGGGCACCTCATCCTGCGCGGCGAGGGTATCGAGGCCAGTTGGCGGCTGGTGGATGTGCGTCTCGTGCCGGACCAGGCCGGGCAGGGCGGACTCGTGTTGCGTTCTGCAGCCGATCCGGCGGCGCGTCTTCTGACGGTGCATCGCGACCTTGCCGAGTCTTTCCCGGCCCGTCATCACCGCTTGGTCGAGATCGACCGGGGTCGCATCCTGCGCTGGGCCTTTGCGGCGGTCGCGTCGGTGGCCCTGATCGTGTTTATCCTGGTGCCGACCATGGCGAACCAGCTGGCGCGTTTCATCCCGTCAGAGGGCGAGAAAGCGTTGGGCGACGCGACTTTGGCACAGATCCGTGGCGCGTTGAACGAGCGCTCGAACATGGGAATCCGCATGTGCGCCCGGCCCGAGGGGGTGCGGGCCTTTGCCAAGATGCAGGACAAGCTGACTGCGCAGATGAACCTGCCCGTGCCGTTGACGGTCACGGTTCTTGACCATCCGATGATCAATGCCTTCGCCTTGCCCGGTGGTCATATCGTGTTCATGCGCGGGCTATTGGACGCGGCTGATCAGGCCGAGGAAGTGGCGGCTGTATTCGCCCATGAGATGGGGCATGTGGCCTCGCGCGATCCAACCCGCCACGCGCTGCGGTCGGCGGGGTCCATCGGGGTTCTGGGCCTGTTGTTCGGGGATTTCGCGGGCGGCGCGCTGGTTCTGTTTCTGACCGAGCAACTGATCGAGGCGAAATACAGCCAGACCGCTGAAAGCGCTGCGGATGTCTTTGCCTACGAGGTGCTCGCCAAGGCCGGTATCGCGCCTGCGGCACTTGGGGATATGTTCGCGCGGTTCCGGGCCAGGTCTGGGGATGTCGAGGGGATCACGGCGCATTTCCTGAGCCACCCGAGCCTTGGGGCGCGCATCGAGGCGGCGCAGGCCGCGACGCCCGAGGGGTTCGTGGCCCGTCCCATCCTGACCAAGGCCGAGTGGGAATCTCTCAAGACGATTTGCCGCGCACCCTAAACCGTTTCCGCCGTGAGCCAGACTCCGCCACTGGGGCGAAGCGTCAGGATCATCACCGGCTTTGGGGGGCGTGTCTCGACCAGGTTGAAGCGGAACCGCGCAAGGAGCGTTGCGAGGATGATAACCGCCTCCTGAATGGCAAAACTGGCCCCGATGCAAATACGCGGTCCATCTCCGAAGGGCAGGTAAGCATAGCGGTTGATAGCCTTTCGGTCTGCAAATCGTTCCGGGCGAAAGGCATTGGGATCGTCCCAGAGCATATGATGCCGGTGCAGGGCGTAGATCGGGATCATCACGGTATCACCCCGGCGAATGTCCCGCCCACAGAGCGTATCCGGCGCCTGTGCCGTGCGTGAAAGAATCCCCGCCGGTGGATAGAGCCGAAGCGCCTCGTCGACGATCTGACGTATGAAGGGCAGGCGCTCGACATCCGCCCCGCGCGCGGCCCCGTCCGAGATCACCGATTGCGCTTCGACGCGGGCGCGATCCTGAACATCCTTGTCGAAGGCGCAGAGATAGAGCGCCCAGGCCAGCGTCAGGGCGGTGGTTTCATGTCCGGCGACGATAAAGGTCAAAAGGTTGTCGCGCAGTTCCGAGGTGTTCATGCGCCGTTTGGTCTCAGGATCTTCGCCCGCCAGCAAAAGGTCGAGAAGGTCAGGGACATCGCGCGCACCACGGATGCGGCGCGCTTCGATCGCCTCGTCCGCGACTCGCTTCATCTTCTTGACCACCGGACCAGAGGTGAAACGCGACGGGCGCGGAAGCCAGTCCGGCAGGCCGAGCATGTCGAAGAGAGATATCTTTCCCGCCGCTTCGATGTAGGAATCGATGGCGCGATGCACGGCGGGCGCGTCGAACTGGCCCTCGCCGGAAAAGGTCACGTCCGCGATGACATCGAAGGTCGTGCGCACCATCTCGTCAAGCATGTCAACTGCGCGCCCCTCGGCCTTGGCGATGCGTTCGGCACTGCGTGTGGCGGCGGCAGACATGACCGGGGCGAGGTTCATGACGTTGCGATGCGAAAAGACCGGTGCGGCGGCCCGGCGCTGCCAGCGCCAATGTGCATCCTCTGCGATGAAGAGGCTGTTGCCGATGGCGGGGCGCAGGATATTCTTGGTCGCGCGCGACTTGGGGTAGGTATCGACCGCCTCAAGCAGTATGCGCCGGATCGCGTTCGGCTCCATGACCATATGCCAGCGGATGCCGGTCTGGCCGGACACCATCGGTTGGCGCACGGCGAGTTCCGGCAGGATGCTGAGAAGATTGCTGCGTGCCGCCCTGAGCGAACCGAGCACGCCCAATGGCTCGGTTGCCAATGGGGCGTGGGCCGGAAACGGTGCCGGGATTTCTTGTAGGGGATCGGTCATGCGGTGGCCTCCTGTCCTGCCAAGGATAGAGCGCGGCATGGCGCGCGGCAAATCGCGATCCAGGGTCGTCCAGATTGCGTGCTTGGCCGACTTCGGCTATGCCGCTTCCTGACCCTGATCAAAAGGACATGCCCGATGCTCCGAATCTTTGCCCTGCTTTCGACCTTGCTTGCCCTCACCGCCTGCGCGGTGCCGCAGAAAGAGGTGACGGAGGCGCCGGTCGATCTTGGAGATTTCGTCCTCGGCCACAATATCGTCGTGGCGCCGGACCTCACCAAGGGGCCGCTGTCGCGTGAAGCGACCAAGGAAGAATGGATCGCTTCGGTCAAGGCGGCCATCGACGCGCGGCTTGGCCGCTATGATGGAACGCGGCTTGTGCATCTCGGGGTGAACGTCTCGGGATATGTGCTGGCCCAGCCGGGTGTGCCGATTCTGCTCGCGCCGAAATCTGCGCTGATCATCACCGTGACGGCCTGGGATGATCGTGCGGGCGAGAAGTTCCACGAAGAACCGAAAATGATCACGGTGCTTGAGACATTCACCGGGGCGAGCATCGTCGGCTCCGGTCTGACCATGACGGCAGAAGAGCAGATGGCAAACCTCTCCTACAATGTTGCCAAGGCGATCGAGGGTTGGCTCCACGAGAACCGGGCCTGCATGACAGAGGGCCCAAGTGCCGAAGAACTCGCGGCTTGCTGGCAGGACAGAAAGAAAGAGCAGGACGGCAGTCAGTAATCGCGTTAAGTCACGCTTGATTTTTCCCGCGCAACCAAATATGTCGCGCGCGGTAGATAAATACGGGCCACGTGCCCACTCATCACATGGAAGGCGCCTCGAGATGGCTAAGGAAAAGTTTGAGC